>Ga0172362_10000706_pt1 | contig 27993 bp, 26 predicted proteins | sample LakKivs1_kivu2a2_FD_114534 | JGI IMG/M metagenome (GOLD analysis project Ga0172362, IMG submission 114534) | Sediment microbial communities from Lake Kivu, Rwanda - Sediment s1_kivu2a2 | ecosystem: Environmental > Aquatic > Freshwater > Lake > Sediment | place: Rwanda: Western Province, Lake... | reverse complement strand
GATGGCACTTTGACTTCGATATCGAACTTGTCCCCCTTTTGTACACCTGGGGGCAATTGGCCTTTTACTAGGATCATCGCGGTCGAGGGCGAGGCCAAAAGCTGATTGGGATTCTGTACGCCGATCGTCTGCAACTCGTGCAGAAGTGCCGCTCGTTGCGGCGACGGCGCGGGATCTTCTCCGGTGTTGTCCAGACAGGTCGCAAGCGCGATCGCTTCCACCGCCACATAGTTGTGACCGAAAGGCCGCGCCACCGAGCCGACGAGCTTCGTGTCGACTTCCAGGACGTCTGCAATGCCCTCAGGGCTCTGTGAGCGCAGATTGGTCCCAGCGCATCCGCAGAGCGCGAGCGAACTGACCAACAGCCAAGCGTAGCAAGGCTTCATGCCGTGCCCCGATCTTTTCGTTAATTGCCGATCGGCTGCGCAGGTGCATCCATGCACGCACCAGCTCGCGCCAACTCGGATCATCCCTCGATTATTCGCTCGAACGAGCTGCTCGGAAAAAGGATGATTTCGACGAGGGCGGGAGAATAGAGATCGTCAGAACTCGGGTCAAGGCCGGTTTTCCGGCCAACGGCCGAATCTCTGCTCCAGCCTTTCGGGCAATCAGGGCGGGTCGTATCCACCTTTGCAAAATGGGTTGCAGCGAAGGATCCGATAGACACCCAACCAGAAGCCTCGCCAGACCCCGTATTTCTCTACCGCGCCAATCATGTAGTGACTGCAAGTGGGCTGAAAGCGGCAGTTGCGACCGATAAACGGGCTGAGTGTGAGCTGGTACAGTCGCACCAATGCAATCAGCAGCCGCGAGGGCCAGCTCGAAATTCGCAACCACAAATGCTGCATGCGAAAACTGTCCGGTGTCGTTCGCCTTTACCCTAGCCGTTTGGACGCACGTTTAGTCAACCGCACGAGCGAGGCCTCTGCCTCGGCCAGCACCGGGTTTCCCAGCCGAGGCACGATCACGATGTCGACGGCCGGGAGCTCCGCCTGCGTAAGGCGGAATGCCTCGCGCAGGATGCGCTTCCATCGATTGCGTTGGACTGCCCCTCCATGCTTGCGCGAGACGGACAGCCCTAGTCGCGCGTAGTCTCGACCACTCTCGCAGACAAACACTAGTAGTCGCTCGTCAGATGCCGACGCCTTGCGATCGTACACCCGTTGAAATTCGGCGGTCGAGCGAATGTGCTGGTGCGGACGAAAGCGAAAGCCGCGCCGCTGCAACTCAGATGTAATTCGCTCGTCGATCATACACATTCGTTCGGGTCGTCGCGGGTTGCATCCCGTTCTCGTTTGAAGAGCGGCTTGCGGTACCAGGCGTCTTCGTACCGCGGCGTTGGACCGTGCGAGCGGCGAGCCTCGCGCATGATATGCCTGCCGCCTAGGATCGCCAGTGCCACCAGCGCCATTCCTACAAGCACGAGGCCCAACAATGCCATGAGCACGATGGCCCGATTCTGCGGCGAAAGCCGCGTCAAGAGCGGCTGCCCTTCGGCTGCGGCCCAGGCCAGCGACGCGGCCGCACATGAGCTGATTTGCCAGACAGCCGCCAGGCTCACCATTTCAGGTCCTTTCGCGGATCCTGGGGATGCTCACTCGCGGCATGCTCGTCGAGCTTCTTGATCAGTTCCAGGCACTGCTCATCGAGCGGCGATGGCAGCACAATTTGAATCTCGGCATACAGGTCGCCAGCCGCGCCATCACGCCCAGCCACGCCGTGTCCCTTGATCCGCAGCTTCTTGCCGCTCGAACTCCCTGCCGGCAAGCGGAGCGAAATGGTCCCCTTGGGCGTCGGCACGTCCACTTTGGCACCCAGTGCCGCTTCCGACAGCGTCACCGGCACACGAACTTCAAGATCGTTGCCACGCCGCGTGAACCATGGATGCGGAGCCACGTGAATCGTAATCAGGATATCGCCGGGCGTGCCCCCTTGAACGCTTTCTCCCTGGCCGCGCAGCCGAATCTTCTTACCATCCTCGATGCCGGCCGGAATCTTGACGTTAAGCGTTTCGACCTTGCCGCCATTGCGGCGAAGCGAAATCTGCGCCTGACCGCCCTGCACTGCCGTACCGAAGGGAACTTCGAGGTCTGTGGCCAGGTCGGCCCCGCGCATTTCTTGAGGTTGGGCTCGGCGCTGCCCTCGACCAGCGCGACGTCCAAAGAAATCGCCGAACGGATTGCCTTCGTATTCGGCACCGCCCCCGCCGCCGAAGCGGCCAAAAAGCTCGCTGAAATCTACCTCCTCGCCGCCGGGCCCCGAGCTCCAGGTGCGTCCGCCACGCGGTCCCCCGCCGGCGCCAGCGCCCATCTGCTCGAAGCCGCTACCATACTGATCGTACAATTTGCGCTTCTCGGGATCGTTCAATACGTCGAACGCCCGTTGCAATTCCTGGAATTTGGCCTTCGCCGACTGATCGTCAGGATTCACGTCCGGATGATACTTTCTGGCCAATTTGCGATAGGCCTTCTGAATATCCGCCGAGGACGCGCCGCGGTCGACGCCCAGGATTTTGTAATAGTCTTCAGCCATTCCGTTGTCGTCGGAGTTGTCGGTCGAATCGGGGTTATGGAACGCGGAGCTACGTCATTTTACGGCTGACTGACGGAAACCAGCAAGCCGCTCGCCAGGCATACGGTAGTTGCCCCGCGTGCTACCCTTGAAACATACCCCGCGGAAGCCTTTGCCACACCACCGGAAAAACTGCTATGTTTCGCACGCCGCTCCTGCTGCTGGCCGTCTGGGCGGGAGCAATCCATGTCGCGGCCCAAGCCGCGTCGGGCCCCGGCGGCGTGTTCGAAATCGAAGTTGTTGACCGGCAAACGCGCGAGCCGCTGGCCTGCCGGATGCACCTGACAAATACGGCCGGCGAATCTCTCAAAGCGCCGCGTGTGCCATTCTGGCACGATCACTTTACCTTTGACGGCAAGGTCTCGCTGAAACTTCCCAAGGGCGACTACGACTTCACGATCGAACACGGTCTGGAGTACTCTCCTCAGACAGGTCGCTTCACGATGGACAACTTCTCGAAGGACAAGAAAACCTTCGAACTCGAGCGCTTCGCCGACATGGCCGCCGAGGGCTGGTGGAGTGGTGATATTGACGTCGCGCGACACGCTGTCGATCTGCCGCTGCTGATGCGTGCCGAGGATTTGCACATCGTCACGCTGATCACCTGGCCCAACCGAGAAGTGCTTCTGCCCAGCGGCTATGATCCAGCGCGCACGCTGGTCTCGTTCGACAAGAACCGGTTCGTGCATGTCGGTGCCGGGATCGACGCCCGAGACGGCGGAACGCTGCTGCTGTTGAACCTGGCCAGACCGCTACCGCTCGAGTCGCTCTCCACTCAACTCGGCTCCCTCGAACAATCAAAAGCTAACAACGGCTGGGCCGACGCGCGTCGCGTCGCCGACTGGGACCTGCCGTTGTGGATTGCTTCCGGCAAGCTCGATTCCGTGCAGGTGCTCAACAGCGACATTCGTCGCAGCACCGAGAAGGGGAGTCGACCCAAGAAGCAAACCGGCAAACCGCTCGATGGATCGGAGTTCGACGGCGCTGACGGCCAGGGACGCTGGGCCGAGGCGATATATTATCACCTCCTGAACTGTGGCCTCCGGATTGCGCCGACTGCTGGCAGTGGCTCTGGAGAGTTTGCCAACCCACTAGGCTTCAACCGGATGTACGTGCACGTCGAGGGTGAACTGACCTACGACCGCTGGTGGGAAGGCGTGCGGGCCGGCCGAGTTACGATCACCAACGGTCCGCTGCTCCGGCCAATCGTCGAAGGCGAACTGCCAGGCTTCGTTTTCCGCGCCGAGGCAGGTCAGCAGATCGAACTGGAAATGGCACTCAATTTCGCCAGTCGCGAAGGCGTGTCGGCGATCGAGGTGCTTAAAAACGGTGAGGTGGTTCATTCTGTTTCCACGCCCGATTTCATCCAGGCTGGCGGCAACTTGCCGACCGTAACGTTCAATGGGAGCGGCTGGGTGCTGATTCGAGCTGCTGCCAGCGTGCCGAGTGGTCATCGGCTGGCAATCACGGCGCCGTACTACGTCGAGATTGGCGGCGAGCCACGGATTAGCAGGAAGTCTGCGGAATTCTTTCTAGCTTGGGCGAACGACCGAGCCACGGCGTCCAAGGCCACTCAAAATGCCGCGGACCACGCACAGGCCATCGCCTTCTGGCAAGACCTGGTCGCTCGGGCCAACGCGCCCTAAGACCTCGACTTGACGATCAGGTTCCCCAATCGCGTGGATAGCGGAAGTCACGGTCCATCGTCCGATTCGTCAGCTTGGCGATCACAGGCAGCCGCCGCTTGTACTGGTTTCGCCGCACCATTCGCACGACGCGATCCACGAACTCGGCGTCGAAGCCAGCTCGCACCGCTTGAGCGGGCTGCCAGCGCCGGTCGACTAACAGCACCAGCAGTCGGTCGACCTGGTCGTAGCTGAAGCCAAGTTCGCCTTCGTCGGTCTGCCCTACCCACAGATCGCCGCTGGGGGCCTTATTGAGAATCGCTGCCGGCACTCCCAGATAGTCAGCGAGCTGTCGAAGCTGTGTCTTGTAGAGATCGCCTATCGGATTGATCGCCGAGGCCAGGTCGCCAAACTGCGTACCGTAGCCCAGGAGCAACTCCGTCTTATTGCTGGTGCCAACGACAAGTCCCTCGAACGCCGCGCTTTGATCGTACAGCACGGTCATGCGTTCGCGAGCACACTTGTTTGCCAGCCGCATTTGTGTGATGCCCGGCATTGCCGCGACATACGCATCCACCTGTGGCGTGATTGGTACGTCGAGCGTTTGCATGCCGAGATCAGCCACGACCGCGGCGCTGTCGCGGCGGGTCTCTTCACTCGAGGTCTTATACGGCATCGTGACGGCCAGCACGTTTTCGGGCCCCATCGCTCGCACGACGAGGTACGCCACGACGCTCGAATCGATGCCGCCGGACAAGCCAAAGACGGCGCGGCGAAAGCCGGTCCGATGAATCTCGTTGCGGACAAACCGCGTGAGGATCTCAGCTACAAGCTCGGGATTGATCACCAGGCCGGCGGCCCCGAGGTCAGGATTCATAGCGCCTCCGCTTGATCCGCCGCAGCTCTTCGATGGTCATCAGCAGTTGCTCATCGCGCCCTAGCGGTGTGATCAGCCGCTCGCGGCGCAGCTCCGCCAGGTCGCAGTCGACCAAAGTCAGCGCTTCGTCGAACTGCGGCGCCTGGGCGATGATCCGCCCATCAGGCCCCACCGCCATACTGTTGCCAAAGAAGCACAGCCCGTCTTCGAATCCCACTCGGTTCACGACGATGACCAGCGCGCCCAGGAGCTGAGAAAACGTGCGAGCCAAGAGTTCATAGGTTTCCGCCGTGGCAATCCGCGGACCACTCACGCCACGGGCCGGAGAATTGATGATGCAGAGAAGGACATCGATTTCTTCCGCCTGCATGATCGTCGCACTGGACACGTGCCAGAAATCTTCGCAGATCACAATGCCGACGCGACCGAATCGGGCAGTTTGAAACGCCTGGAATCGTTTGCCTGGCGAAAAGTATCGCTGCTCTTCGAACAGTCCATAGGTGGGCAGATACACCTTGCGATGGACGTGCAGAATGCTGCCGGCCTCAACATAGAACGCAGAGTTGTAGAACTGGTGCCCAGCGCCTTCCTCGACGAACCCCGCCACGAGCGAAATGGGCCCGGCCGCGGCAATCAACCGGTTGATCTCTGGACTCGCGCGATCGAGCGCCACTTCGGGCACCATGTCGCGGAGGAAATAGCCGGTGAGCGACAGTTCGGGAAAGACCACCAGGTCGGCCGCTTGTTCGCGCGCTGCAGCGATCTGCTGTTCGTGCAGTTCGAGATTCTGATGGCGATCACCCAAACGCGGAGCGATCTGAGCCAAGGCAACGCGCAACGTGCCTGGCGTTAATGTCTCGGCGGGAACGGCGGCAGAGTTTTCAGGATCGCAGTTCAACTTGGTAACGCTTCAGCAGGTTGTTCGATTGCGGCTACCTTAAGCTTCCGCCGCTCCGTGCGAAGTGTCAAGCTGGCGGAAACACCAATACAAAGCGGCCGCGCCGGATATCGTTCATCCAGCGCGGCCGCCATCGATCTAGTACTCAACGACAACCGGTGGGCTCATTGCACCGCGGTTTCGCCCTGCGGCTGGGCGGGTGGAGTCGCCTCGTCCGCTTCGTTTTCGCTGGGCTCCTTCGCATAACGGGCCAGCGTCCAGGTGCTGGTCTTGCCGTTCTCGAAGTGAGCCGCAATGGCGCCGGTATCCTGCGTCAGGTTCGCGAGCGAAGTCTCGAACGTGACCTTGCCCTTATCACCAAAAGTGAACGCTACCTGCTGGGTCTTTTTGTTCACCGCACCACGAATCGGCTGATCGTGATCGGTCAGCAAATCGTAATACGTTCCGCGCACCTGGCCGGACTTGCTCACGGCAAGTTGCACCATGGCGCTCGCCTCGTGCTGACCTTCCGGAGCAATCGAGAACACACCCAGCGGCAGGAACGAAGTGTCCTTCGGCGGGTCGTTCTTGCCTTCGGCAATCAACTGCTTCGCCGCGGCAATCTGCTCCCGCGTGATCGGCGCCGGCGCACTTTCGTGCTCGGACGACGCGCTCTGCTCGTTCGATTGCGTGTCACTATGGGCATCGTCGTCCGAAGTGTCATCGCCTTCCGGCTCGGTGGTCTCGTCCGAAGTCAGGTAGTTGTCAACCGTGCCGTAGTTTCCGTAGAACGGCTCCACGGCATCGAGACCCAACCAGGCAGCCGTCGCGCCGAACGTAGCCACCGCCCACGGATTCCCCCAGCCCCAACCGCCCCAGCCGTAACCCCAGGCGCCGCCGTGGCGGCCATACCAACCATGCGAAAACGGGCGGTTGTGGTGAGCCCAGTTCGAGTGGTGGTAGTGGTGGTGGTCACCGTGATGCGAGTGGGTGTGGCTGTGGTGGCCGGTGTGGTGATGGCTGTGGTTGCCGTGGTGCGAATGCTGGCCGCCATGATGGCCGCCGCCGTGGTGTCCCCCACCGTGATGGCCGCCGCCATGTCCGCCGCCGCGAGCCAGAACCTGAGTCGTCGACAAACCCACGACCGCAACTGCGGCCAACAAAAACCCCAAGACCTTGTTCATGGGACCCTCGAAAGTTGAAATGGAAACACCGGCTGTTCATTGACGGTCAAACCGGCGTTGATGAGTGAAGTACGTATGCAAACTACTGCGGCGGAACCACAGGGGCAGTCGTGGCCGCCGGAACGGGCGTCACGGCTTGGCTCTCGAAGCGAGCCAGATGCCAGTCGCTCACTTCACCGCCAGCGAACCGCAGTCGGATGCTGCCGTCCGGTCGAGTCAGACTAACGAGCGCCGCTTCAAACTCGGCCGCGCCGGGCAAACCGATCTTGAAAGTCGCGAGTTGCGTGTGCTTGTCCAACGAACCGCTAACAGGAGAGGTCGCGCCAGTCACGACGTCAAAGTAATTGCCTGCGATTTCCCCTTCCTTGCCGACCGCCAGCTGCAAGAGAGCACTTGGATCTTGAGCACCGGCCGGACCAAGCGCAAACACGCCGAGCGGCAAAAACTCGCCCGTGGGCTGCGTCTTGTCGGCGGATTCCGGGTCGAGCGTTTCGCTGGTGTGAACTTGCTCCGCGGCCGTGTTGCCCGGCGCCGGGACGATGCCCACCCAGGCCGTAACTGCGGCGACGGACGCGACTGCCCAGGCATCCGCGTGGGGGTGGGTGAATTGCCACGCTCGCGGATGTTCGGCGTACCAAGCCGGGGTGAACGGTTCGTTGCCGGCAAATTGCGCGCGAAGCTCGGCGCGCGAGGCCATATCCGCACTTGCAGCAGTCAACCCCGCATGAGCATTCGGCAACTGCGGTACTGGCGCACCGGCCTGCCCGAGAATTGACTCCAGCGCGCCCGAGTCGATGGCCTGCTGCAGCTTCCCGCCCAGGTTCTGCAGTCCCTGGCCGAGTTGGCGATTGGGTCGCGCGGCGCCGGTTGCGTCAGCTGCGTTCGGTCCAGGACTGGTTGCGCGCGGCCCGCCGAGCCGGCGTTCACGCAATCGCCCGCCAAGCTGGGCCATCGCTCCCTCAGTCAATAAGCCGAGCCCCAACGCCGCTGCGATTAAGGCCACACTGCACTTGCGCATGGATTCACTCTCCGAATCTGCCCCCGCCGTCGGTCGACCAGCGACCGGACATGAGCGGTGGGGTACTGGAAGCCTAGCTTATGGGCAAAAGGCAGGCCGGAGGGGCCGAATCCCTCAAGAAAAGACGTTACACGCCAGCCCTACGGAAGCCCTTACTCGCCCAGCGTATGGCGAATCGCCACCGCCAGGTCGCGTCGGGTGGTCGGTGAGTATTCGAGATCGAACCAGATTACCTTGCCCGACGGATCCAGCAGGTAGCTGCGCGGAAGCTTGTCACTCGCTACCTGGGCGAAAGCCTGACGATCGACATCGACTAACACGGGATAGCTCGCTCCGGCGTTCTTGGCCAATTCGGCGGCCTGAGTGGCTCCGTCACCGCAATTCACCGCCACTACGGCCAAGCCCTTGTTCCCGAAACGCGGCAAGTGATACCGGTTCAGGTCGGAAAGCTCTTCCAGGGCGGTCGGCTGCGTCTGGTCCCAAAATACGACCAGCGTCAACTTGGGTCCGTAGAGCTCGGTGAGTGATCGCTGCTGGCCAGCCGTGTCAGGCAGTTCCAGGTTGGGAAAAGCGTCGCCGACCTTGACCTTGCACATCGCGGTGTGCTGATCGCTGAGTACGACCCTGGGCATCGAAAGTTCGGCCAGCGGCAGCCGGTCCAGCGGCAGCGGCGCTTCGGACGCCGGCAGTGGCGCCGGAGGAGCTGCCGTTTGAACTGGCTGTTTCACCGCCGGCTCGGTGGGTACGTCGAGCGAGGGTGCCTCCGCATGGCGTGCGTCGGCGACCTCAATTTCCGGCCGGTCCGGTTCAGCGTCGGCTGAAGCGGGTGCCTCAACACGATCGGCCGGGGGCCCCGTCTTTGTACATCCGCAGGCCGTGAGTACGGCAGTCACTGAACAGGCCGCCAGGAATTTAATCCCCAAGCTCTCAATTGTCCGTTCGCCAAATCGCATCAGGCTCGCCTCCAAACGGCCAGTTGCACGGACCTCACGCCAGCGGTCCGTCTCCATTGCCGCTTATTCTCGCGGGATTCGTGTGGGCGTCAACGGCCTGAGCCGGGCGCAACCCGCACGCTAGCGGGGTCCGGGGTCGCGAATCTGGATGCCTAATTCCCGCAATTGACGGGCGTCGACTCGGCCTGGTGCCTCGGTCATCAGGTCCGTGGCTTTCTGCGTCTTGGGGAAGGCGATGCAATCGCGAATATTGTCCAGCCCGCCGAAGATCATCACCACCCGATCCAGCCCAAGCGCGATTCCGCCGTGCGGCGGCGCGCCGAAAGCCAGCGCATCGAGTAGAAATCCGAATCGCTCCCGCTGCAGTTCGGGCGAGATACCGAGCAGTTCAAACGCCTGTTGCTGAACCCCCGGATCGTGAATTCGAATCGTCCCGCCACCAGCTTCGAAACCATTGATGACAAGGTCGTATGCCTGAGCGCGACACTTGCCGGGATCAGTCTTCAGCAGGTCAATGTCCTGAGGTCTGGGTGATGTGAACGGATGATGCATCGCGGCCCACCCGCCTGTCTCCTCGTCCTTGGCAAACATCGGAAACTCGACGATCCAGGAGAAGTGCTTCGACTTTGGATCGTACAACTTCAAATCCACTCCGAACCGCTTGCGCAGCCCATACAGGGCCTTGCAACTAACTTCGAAGCTATCAGCGACGAACACCAAGAGATCGCCCGGCTCAGCCTGCATCCGGTCGGAAATCTGCTTGAGGATCTCGGGGCTGAAATTCTTGGCGATGGGCGAGGCGAGCGCGCCGCCGTCTTCAACCTTGAACCAGGCCAGTCCCTTTGCGACAAAGTCTTGAACGATGAAATTAGTAAGCTCATCGATTCCTTTACGCGAGTAGGCGGCAGCGCCACCTTTGGCGTTGATACCGCGGACCCGGCCCCCTTCGTCGGCAGCACCGCGGAATACCCGAAAATCGCACTTGGCCGCGATGTCCGTCAGATCGACGATCTCCAGGCCGAACCGCAGGTCCGGCGCGTCATGACCATAACGTTCCATCGCCTCATCGTAAGTCATCCGGGGCAGCGGCAAAGTCAGATCGATCCCCAGGATTTCTTTCGCCAGCCTGGCCATCAGACCATCAATCAGGCTGATGATGTCTTCAGCCGTGACGAAAGACATCTCGACGTCGAGCTGCGTGAACTCCGGCTGCCGATCAGCCCGCAGGTCTTCGTCGCGAAAGCAGCGGGCGACTTGCACGTAGCGATCGTAGCCCGCGATCATCAGGATCTGCTTGTAGAGCTGCGGTGATTGCGGCAAAGCATAGAAGCTGCCATTGTGTACCCGGCTTGGCACCAGGTAATCGCGAGCACCTTCGGGCGTGCTACGTCCGAGCATCGGCGTTTCGACATCGAGAAATCCGTGCTCGTCGAAGTATTTCCGCATCCCGATGGTAATGCGATGCCGCAGTTGCAGCGTGGCCTGCATATCTCCACGGCGCAGGTCGAGGTATCGATATTTGAGCCGCAGGTCCTCGTTCGGCAGTTCCATGCCGCCCGGCTGAAAAGGGGGCGTCTGGCTCTTGTTCAGTAGTACGAGTTCCGTCGGCCGAACTTCGATCTCCCCGGTCGCAAGCTTGGCGTTCACCGTTCCTTCGGGACGAGCCGCGACCTTGCCGGTCACGCTGATCACAAACTCACTTCGCAGCGAGCGGGCCAACTCAAGCGTTTGCTGGCCGACGTCCGGGTCGAACACAATTTGGGTCTTGCCATATCGGTCGCGCAGGTCGATGAAGATCCCGCCGCCGTGGTCTCGGTAGCTATCCACCCAACCGCAAAGAGTGACCTGCCGGCCGATGTGCTGCGATCCTAGTTCGCCGCACGTATGAGTCCGCAACAAAGCCGCATCTCCTCTGGCCGAATCGCCGGCCAATCGATCGAATACTTCCAGCCATGAAATAAGTCGCCCATCTTACTCTAGACCATTGGGGGGCGGAAAGGTGATGGCGCAAGAGCGTATAAAGTGTACCTGGGCTAAAGCTTAGTTGGCGATTGCCTCGCTCGACCCGTGGTGTCACGAAAGCGATTGCGACGCGATGGTTTCGACAATTTCGTCCGCGTTAGTCCCACCCGAGACTACCCGACACTCGCTAAGGCTGCGAAACCAGGTCATCTGCCGTTTGGCAAATTGCCGGGTGCGCAGCTTGACCAGTTCGATCGTCTCCAGGAGTCCTCGTTCGCCACGCAGGTGCTCTAAGATCTCGCGATAGCCCACCGCCTGGCCGGCGGTCCGCCCAAACGCCCCCTGAGTGTCCAGCAACCGCTGAACTTCATCTACCAGGCCTGTTTCGAACATGACATCCACCCGGCGGTCGATCCGCCCGATGAGTTCCTCGCGCGACCAGGAGAGCGCGAATACCCGGCACATTTCGGCCGGTCGCGCTCGCTCGAACTGCTGCTGAAGGTCAGAAATCGTCTGACCGGTTTTCAAACGGACTTCCAGAGCCCGGATCACACGCCGGCGGTCGCGTGCGTGGAGCCGCCGAGCGCTGACGGGATCAACCGCCGCAAGGCGCTGGTGCAGGGCTTCGTCCCCTTGGCTGTCAGCCAACGCCTCGAGTTCTCGACGCAATTCCCAATCGGCCGCAGGGCCCTCGAAAAGGCCCCGCAGCAGTGCCTTCAGATACAGCGGGGTGCCACCCACAAACAGCGGGATCTTGCCGCGTGCCGCAATCTCTCGCACTGCGATCTCCGCCGCCGTCACGTATTGCGCGACGCTGAATTCCTCGTGCGGCTCGATGAGATCGATCAGGTGATGCGTTACGCCGCCCTGCTCCGCGACCGATGGCTTTGCCGTTCCGATGTCCATCCCACGATAGACCGCCATCGAATCGAGCGAAATAATCTCGGCGTTCAGTCGCTTTGCCAATGCCACGCCGGCAGCAGTCTTGCCGCTGGCCGTGGGACCGGTCAAAAACCAGCAATTCGCAGGAGTATCGTAAGCTTTTGACACGGCTTGATTTAACAGCCAATGAGCGGCTTGCCAGCCCAGGTTCAAGGTTCTAGGATGCCTGGAATCGTAGCCGGCACAACCTTTCGCCGTAAGACAGTTTCACGAACATGCCCCCGACCGACCCTATCCTGGCCCAACTCATGGCGGTGATCGAGGACCGCAAACGCACGCTCCCCGAAAAATCGTACACCACCCGGCTGTTTGAGGGGGGGGTGCCCAAGATTGGCGCCAAGGTGCTCGAAGAAGCCGCCGAGGTAGTCGAGGCCGCTGGTGAACCTGGCCAGCCCGGCCGCGATCATACCGTGCGCGAGGCAGCTGATGTGGTGTATCACCTGCTGGTCTTGCTGGCCCAGCGCGACATTCCACTCGCCGACATCGAGAACGAATTGGCTCGCCGCTTTGGCATTTCGGGCCTCGACGAGAAAGCCTCGCGAACCGCTACCGAAACGTCAGATACAACCGCCCAGAAACCCGCCAGTGATTTCCCCTCATGAGCAATTTGCGGATTGGTGTTCCCAGCAAGGGCCGCTTGGCCGAATTGGCCGGCGATTTACTCAAAGAGGCGGGTCTCAGTTTCCGTCGACAAGAACGAAGCCTGTTCGCGCGTTGCAAAGAAATTCCGGTCGAGATCACCTTCCTTAGAACGGAGGACATCCCGGTGCTCTGCGCCGAGGGCGCGCTCGACATGGGAATCACCGGCGGCGATTTGGTGGCCGAAAGCGGTGTTGAGCTCATTTCGCGGCTCGACCTTGGCGTCGGTGATTGTCGCCTCGCGGTCTGTGTTCCTGACGATAGCCCGATTGATTCACCCACGCAGCTCGATGGCAAGCGGGTCGCAACTAGTTTCCCACGAGTCACCGAGCAGTATCTGGCAGAACACAACGCGAAAGCTCACCTGGTGAATCTGTCGGGTTCGGTTGAGATCATGATCGCCCTGGGAGTCGCCGATGCCATTGTTGACCTGGTGGAGACTGGCAGCACCTTGGCGGCCAACCGGCTGCGAATCCTTTCTGAGGTAGGCCGCTACCAGACCGTGCTGGTGCAGCATAAGTCGTGCAAGCACCTGGAACTTGCCGATCGCGTCGTGCGACGCCTGGAGGGCGTGGTAATTGCCCGCAGCTACTCGCTGCTCGAATATAACGTGCCGCGAGCCAAGCTCGCGAACGCCGAAAAGATTACACCGGGGTTCAATTCGCCGACAATCAGCGCGCTGGAAGACGCCACCTGGTGCGCCGTCCGCGTGATGGTCAGGCGCACCGAGGTGATCGAGATTATGGAGCAACTCGAAGCGCTGGGTGCCTCGGCAATCCTCGAAACTCGCATCACGAACTGTCGGCTGTAGCAATGCCCACAAGGACGGCTACGCGTCCTGGTTCAAATATTCAGGCGTGATGAGCAGGGCCTCGGCCACGCCGCGATCGTCCAGCAGGTCGCGTGTGAGTTGGTCGACCCAGAACTCAACCCCTTCGCCATCGGGCAGTCGGCCGTAGTATTCGTCATAGTAGTCGAACACCAGGCCGATGTAGCGCTCGCGTGTGTTCACCAGTGCGTCTGCAACCATCTCGCGCGTCATCCGTCCCGAACTCAATTCACCCAGCCAGAATTCCTGGCCATTTGCATCGGGTACGCGGTTGAACAGGTCCTGATAAACGGCGGAGAGAAACGCCTCATTCGACGCGTTATTGAGTTGGTATTCCACGGTCCCCATGAACTCGGCCATCACAGCCGACTCGTCAAGGCCGTCGAGCATTCGGTTAATCCAGAAGTCCCTTCCGCCGGCATCTGGGGCCCGGTTCAAGAATTGCTGGTAGTAGCCGTCTACTTGGATGGCACGATGCTCGAACGTGTTCCACAAATCGGAGACGATCTGCGAGTTCGGCGTACCCGCGACGATTTGATTCAGCCAGTTAGTCAGCCCGGCTGTTTCCCCATCGCGTTGGAGAATGTCCTGATAGACATTCCGCACAAAATCGACGCGATCGTCATCGAAGAACAAAGTGAATGTGTTCGGAGTCGGATCGACGTTCGAACCACCATCGGACGTATCGCCGTCATCTTGCACCTGGAAGGTAAAAGTGGCAAACGGCGTCTGCTCGATTCCCGCGTTGGCATACCGCAATTCGCCCACCAAGATCGCTTGCACGGAAATCACCTGACCCACGCCCACACCGGAACCAAGCGCCGTTAAGTTCCCTTGTGCGGGCAAACTGGCAATTCTCACACCCTCAAAGTTATCCGGCGGCGAATTGCCCGAATCGCTGAATCCAAAGTCGCCAATCGAAAAAGTGTAGCTGGTGCCCTGCATAAACGCCTCGCCATCGAGGCCGCTAGGAGGTGAGTTCGCGACCAGCGGAACTGCGTCCACATCGTTCTGTTCAAGCATTCCCGCAACTGGTGACATGGCGGACAACACAGTCCGCTCGTCCAGCAGTTCGAACCGTAAGTTGCCAGAGACACGCGTATAATTCGATCGCGTTGAGCCGAACATGATAGCCTCCACCAGTTGCGCCGAAGCTCCATTGGGAGCCGGCGACGTTCCGATTGGTCTGTTGACTATCGTCGAAGCAAAGGCTGTGCCAAGCCGCACTTACGAGGACACGGTTCACGAATTCGAGCTAACATGGCCCCGGCAGACAGATTCCGCTTACATGCGTGCCATGCTGCCCCCGTGTGGAATTGGCTGCATTCGAATGCAGCACGAATGCAAAACGGCTTGCGTGCGCTTGCGGCCCTCAAAGATCCGCACTTGATGATGGCAGCCGCTGACTCGGTGTGGCTACCCGGCGCGGTAGTAGCGGTCGACAATCTCGCGATTACCTTCCTCTGGCTTGGCGTACCAAACATTGAGGATCGAGTTGCGGACTTCCGCTTCGGCCCGGAGCGTAGTACGGCCGTGCCAACTCTTACACCTGAGGGTATTCAGCACCACAAAGGCATATGCCATGTTCGGGAGGAACGGGGATTGTTTTACGATTTCGAAGCCCCGCGGCTCGCGCAGAAATGCCAAAGGACTCCAATTGCGGCGATAGAATTCGGTTCCCAGGTTTGGCCGGCGATTGTCCGGCGGCAATGCGATCTGCATTGTCACCACTTTGCGGCGTGTATCGGTGTGCGGTTTAATGCGATAGCCCTTCGTCTCTCGATAGAGTTCCGGCAGGGCATACGCGGGAGTGTGCTCGACATCGGCACCGTCCGTGCCATAGCGTTTCGCAAGTCCGAAGGCCAGTCGCTTGAAGACGGCCAGCCTGAACTCGGGAGAGCCCAGCGCATCGCGGACCGCCGACCACAGCGCACGTTGCCGGTGAGCCAGTTGCGAAATGTAATCCCCAGTGAGGCCGAACTTGCTGCGATTGCTCACCCCACGATGGGCATGCCGCTCATAAGACACCGGCGTGTAAAGCGAAGGATCTGGTAGCGACGCGAGCAACTCGCCGTAGACCTCGTCGGGAAACAATCCTTCTACTAGGAAGTGAGGAAACGGCTGTTCATCCACCCAGGCTCGATCGACGGCCTCGACCATGTGCTTCACGGACGCGCGGCGAATCTCCTCGCTCAGCGGGTCGACAGACAGCAAGACGGGACGTGCTTCTCCGGCCGACATGGCTTCCTCGCTACGCTAAAACGCGAAAAGTTCCGGGATTTGGGCGGCGGAACTGTACTGGCAAGGGGCAAATCTCGAAAGATCAAGTTGCCTCCGGCCAGTCACGTTCGGGCCCTGGATGGGCCGCTGGCCGTTTGTTAACTTAAGGGCTTCGCTCGCAGGCCGTTTAGCTTTGAAGGAACCCAACCTTTGGCCACCCTTGTCATGAAGCAACCCATTGCCGGCGTAACTCCTCCCGAGACTCGTGAAGTCACGGTGATGACCGTTTGGCCGACGCTAGCAGCCTATCCGGCGGGCAGGTTGATTGGCCGTTTGTGCAGCATCCCGATTGGATTCGGGATATTCACGCTCGGCAAACTGATGGCCCTCGCCCTGATCCCCTTTGCGATGGGCCTCTTCGCCTTCTCCCTGCTCCCCGGCATCCAGCGGCGATACTCGCTCACCAATCGTCGCGTGGTCGTCCAAGTTGGCCTGCGAGCCGTGGAAGAACGCTGGGTCGACTTCGACCGCTTCGACTCGATCGAAGTAGAAGTGCTGCCAGGTCAAGAGTGGTACCCGGCGGGCGACTTGGTGTTTCGTAGCGGTCAGGTCGAAACCTTCCGCCTGCAGGGCGTCTCTCGACCCGAAACCTTCCGGCATACCTGCCTGGGAGCACGACGCGGCTATCTTGGTGCCGCGGCCCGACAATAACACCAACCTAGGGTTCGGGCCGCTAAACGCCCTGTACCATCTCGCTGAGTAGAAGGCGCAGTCCTTGTGCTGTCACGCTAACCGGCAGCGAGGCGGCCGGATAAGTCTGCGACGCCGTTTGGGTCACGTCGAGCGGCACGTGAACAAAGGCGCTAAGCGTTCTGAGAGCCATCTGCTCTGTGAAATAACACGAGAAGTACAGCGTCGCATTGCACAGAAAGGTGCCCGCGTGATACGAGACGCCCGCAGGCACACCTGCTTCGCGGAGCATCAAGGCCCAAGCGCCGAGCGGCAGCGGACTTTGATACGCGGCCGGCCCCCCTTCGAGCAATGGGCGATAGTCTTCGGGGGCTTGTCTCGACGAGCCGCCCACATTGATCGCCAGCGACTCAAGCTGTAGCCGCGTCGACCCGGGCGCCTGTCCGAGATGCAATGCGTAATCGAAATTGCCCGCTAGATCTTTGGCTAGGCGCTGCTGGACTTCAGCCAGATCCACCGGATAAAGCCGGGTCGTAATCGCTGGTTCGCTCGGTAGATCATGTGTCAATTGCACGAGCGATAGCCAACTGCTGTTGGCCGACCAACCATCATACGGCTCGAACGCCGTGATAAGCACGCTCGTCATGCACTGTTGTCCTGACGCGATCAATCGAATCGCCTGCCGAGAATCGTAGCTTGCCGCAGGGTGGGGACACAACCGTTTGCGTCGACAATCGAACTCAGATTTCCCATCCGGGCGTTTCTTCGTAGAAGCGATTACACGTTTATTTACAGCGGACTTGTCCGGCCCGATAATCGGGTCTGCCTCGAGCTCAATGTCACCAGCCCAGGTCAGAACCCCACACATGAGTACGCAGGACGCGCATCCGCTCCCCCCACGGCTGGTTTCGCTCGACGCCTTTCGCGGCTTTTCGATGCTAGCCATGGCCTCCGGCGGCCTTGGGCTGCATCAGGTCGCCAATCGTATGATCAAATCGGGGAGCGACACCCCGTTCTGGCAGACAGTCGCCTATCAGTTCGAGCATGTCGAATGGCTCGGTTGCGCCGCGTGGGACCTGATCCAGCCTTCGTTCACGTTCATGGTCGGAGTGGCCATGGCCTACTCCTGCGCCAGCCGGGCCGCGCACGGGCAATCCTGGGGACAAATGCTTCGTCACGCCGTCGTGCGTTCGATTGTGCTCGTCGCTTTAGGCGTCTTCCTCCGCTCCGGCGGCCGGCCACAAACTTACTTCACCTTTGAGGACACACTCTCGCAGATCGGCCTGGGATACACGTTCCTGTTCCTTCTTTGGAATCGCCCCACCGGGGTGCAACTCGCGGCCGCGTTTGGCATCCTGGTCGGCTATTGGGCGCTGTTCTACTTCTACCCGCTCCCGCCCGAGGGCTTTGACTACAGCTCGGTCGGCGTCCCACCCGACTGGCGGCACCTGGACGGAATCGCCCAACATTGGGATAAAAACACCAACGCGGCGCACTACTTCGATGTCTGGTTTCTGAATCTCTTCCCGCGTGAGGAGCCGTTCGTCTTCAATCGCGGCGGCTATCTGACCCTGAGCTTCATTCCCACGCTGGTCACGATGATCTTCGGCCTCGTCACCGGCGAAATGCTGCGGACGGGCTGGAGCAACGGCCGTAAGTTGGGAGTGTTGGTGCTTGCCGGTGCTCTGGGCCTCGCTGCCGGTTGGGGTCTCGATTACGCCGGCATCTGCCCCATCGTCAAGAAGATCTGGACACCGAGTTGGACGCTGTTCAGCGCGGGCTGGGCATTGCTCATCCTGGCCGCGTTCTTCACGGTGGTCGACATGCTCGGCTTCCGGAAATGGACTTTCCCACTCATCGTGGTCGGCATGAACTCGATCACAATGTACTTCCTGGCCGAAGCCGCGGCCGGCTGGTTTGCCGCATCCATTCGGACTCATTTCGGCGCGCGCCCGTTCACATTCCTGGGTGAAGCCTGGGAACCGTTCCTTGCGAGTTTTTGGGTCCTGCTGGCAATGTGGCTATTTCTGTACTGGCTTTATCGGCAGCGTATCTTCATCCGGATCTAGACCATGTCGCTCGAACGTCCGCGTCTCCGCCGGCTGGACAGCTTTCCCATCAATCAATCGTCCGGCGAGGTCGTGTTTGTGCTCCGCGACCCCGAGGGCTTTGGCAACTCTGTCGTCTTGCCACACTCCGCGGCAATGCTGGCCTCGCTGATGGACGGTTCGCGCACGCTAGGCGAATTGGCCAGTGCCTTTGAAGCCCGCACCCGGCAGCTAGTCGACTTGGCGGACATTGAGCAGCTCGTTCACGATCTCGACGATCGAATGCTGCTCGACACGCCGCGCTTTCGCGCCCGCTGGAAACAAGAACTCGAGATCTTCCTGAACAGCAAGACGCGGCCCGCCGTCCACGCAGCAAAGGCCTACCCTGCTGATCCGCAAGCATTGCGGGCCGAACTCACCGCGCTGTTCACGACCGGCAAAGGCCCAGGCGCTCCCGGCGACCCGCCGGCCGATGGGACTGCCGCGGCCGGATTGGTAGGCATTCTCAGCCCGCACATTGATCTACATCGTGGCGGACCCACGTTCGCCTGGTCGTATAAGCGACTCGTCGAAGAAAGCAACGCGGAACTATTCGTGATCTTTGGCACCGCACATGCGCCGATGAGCAACTTATTCAGCGTCACTCGCAAGGATTTCGAAACGCCGCTAGGCACGGTGGAAACCGACCGCCAGCTGGCCGCGCGATTGACGGCCAATCTGGCGGCCACGCCCGGGGGCGCGGAACTCAATCTGGCGGCCGACGAACTCGTGCATCGCTATGAACACTCGCTGGAATTCCAGGCTGTGTTCCTGCAGTTCCTGTTCGGCGAACGGCGGCCATTCAAGATCCTGCCGGTGCTTGTCGGTTCGTTTCACCAATTCATGCGCGATGGAACCAGTCCGATCGATTCGCCCGCGGTGCGTGCTTTTGTCGCCGCAATGCGCAAGACGCTCGAAGCACATGGGAAGCGAGTGTGCTACATCTCGAGCGGCGACCTCGCTCATATCGGCCAACGATTCGGCGATCGTTCGCTATTGAATGCCGCTCGCTTGGAGCGGCTGACGGCCGATGACAAGGCCTTGCTGGAAGACATCTGCCGACCCAGCGCCAACGCCATGTTCGAGCACGTGGCCGGCGAAAATGACGCAAATCGCGTGTGCGGCGTTTCGCCGACTTACATGATGCTCGAAGTGGCCCGACCAACGCGCGGCGAGCTACTCAAGTACGATCAGGCCGTGGAACTCGACGGCACCTCGTGCGTGAGCTTTGCGAGCGCGGCATTCTACGACAAATAGGCCATTCAACGGCGATTGTCCGAAGTGGCAGAGCTTTTCCTCCCTGCGCGTTTGCCTTAGAATCCTGGCTTTGGCATGCCAGAGGCCCAAAAGGCGGTGACTCGTGAGCGCTAGCAGAATCCACATCATCGGCATCGGGGATGACGGCCTCGCTGGAGTTACCTCGCAGGCCAAGAGCCTCATCGACAACGCGCAGGTGCTGGTCGGGGCCGAGCAGGCTCTGGCCCGAATTCCCGCTTCGAAGGCGGAACGCGTCGTCGTGGGTGGCAACCTCGATGAAACCGTCGATCGTATCGCTACCGCAAGCGGTAAACGCGTCGTTGTCCTGGCCTCGGGCGATCCTTTGTTTTACGGCGTCGCCCGGTACCTGTGCGACAAGCTCGGCAAAGACCGTTTCGATGTGCTCCCGCACGTGAGCAGCATGCAGTTGGCCTTCGCCCGCGTGAAAGAAAGCTGGGAAGAGGCCTATCTCACCGACTTGGCCAATCGGCCGCTCGACCAGGTGCTCGAAAAGATTCGCTCGGCACAAAAGGTCGGTCTGTTCACCAGCGAAGCGGCCCCGCCAAGGGCCGTCGCCAAAGGTCTACTCGAACGGCGCATCGATTACTTCTCGGCCTACGTCTGTGAGAATCTCGGCTCGCCCGATGAGCGGGTCACGCAGGGTGAACTTGCAGAGATCGCAACGCAGGATTTCAGTCCACTCAATGTGATGGTCCTGATCCGCCGGCCGAATGCCCCCGACCGGCCGAGCGAAACCATCGGTCGTCGCCTGTTCGGTAATCCCGACGAAGCCTTCTTACAGTCAAAACCCAAGCAGGGCCTGTTGACCCCGTCTGAAGTCCGGTCCATGGCCCTCTCCGAACTCGACCTGGGGCCAACAAGCGTGGTGTGGGATATCGGCGCGGGCTCGGGCTCGGTCGCCATCGAAGCGGCGCAAATCGCGACCGGCGGTACCGTATACGCGATCGAAATGGATCCGCAAGATCACGAGCTGATCATTACCAACGCCGAGCGCTTTGGCGTCACGAATCTTGTGCCGGTACTTGGCCGCGCTCCCGACGCCTGGAAAGAATTGCCCGAACCGGATGCAATCTTTGTTGGTGGCAGCAGTCGCGAGATCAGCCGGATCGTCGAATCGGCCTACGAACGACTCCGCGCGGGCGGCCGGCTGGTCGCAAATGTTGGCAGCATCGAAAGTCTGTCCGCGGTGCATGCCACTTTGGCTCGCGTCGCCAAGGACGTGAACGTTTGGATGATCAACGTCGCGCGTGGTACGTATCAGCTCGAACGAGTCCGGTTCGAGGCGCTAAACCCCACGTTTCTGCTGGGCGTGATCAAGCCGGGCAAGAGTCCAGAGCGGAAGTCATCGTGAACGCATTGGAATACCCCCAGCTCGATGTGATTGCCGTTGGCGCGCATCCGGACGACGTTGAAATTGCTTGCGGCGGCACGCTGGCAATGCTCGTCAAGCAAGGTTACAAGGTCGGTATCATCGACCTGACTGATGGTGAGCCCACGCCGGCCTCGCCCGGCCCTGAAGTGCGACTTGCCGAAGCCAAAGCGGCGGCCGAAGTGCTCGGCGTGCATGCCCGCATACAACTCGACATGCCGAATCGGCGATTGTTCGATTCGTTCGAAGCTCGCGTGGCGCTCGCCAAGGAATTTCGCCGCTACCGTCCGCGACTCGTGTTGGGCTTCGGCGACAAGACGCCGCTCGCTTCTCCCGATCACTGGCAGGCAATGCAGATCACTGACGCGGCGATCTTCTACTCGCGGCTGACCAAGTGGGATGAATACTTCGACGGACTGCCGGTGCACACCATCTCGGCGCACCTGTATTACACGCTGGGATTCACCTCGCTCACGTTGCCGCTTGCCGCGGGGCATCTGGTCGTCGACATCGGCGAGACGCTCGACACCAAAATCAAAGCCGTCCGCTGCTACGCCACGCAGTTTCCCAAGACCAAGGAACACATCTTCGAGCGCATTCGCGCCAGCGCCATGCACGACGGCATCTCCGCGGGTTACGACGCGGGCGAATTGTTCGCCGCCACGCGCACTCTGGGAACCCGCGACCTGGTGCACTTCCTGTTCTGCCAGACGCCAGCCGACGAGCCGCGCAAACCGCCTGTGCGTTAAAGGCTCAAAGCGATCGTAGCTCGCGCAGCGCCGCGAGCACTCGCTCCAGGTCCGCAGGCAGCGGCGCCACGAACTCGAGTTCCTTGCCCGTCTCGGGATGCGCAATTACCAGCCGCCGGGCGTGGAGCGCCTGGCGATCCAGCACAATCGTATCGTCTGCGGGTTTCCCAATTAGCTCGCCGCGCGTCAGCACCGCGCGTCCCCCGTACAGCCGGTCGCACAACACCGGGCAACCGATGTAACCCAGGTGCAAACGAATCTGGTGCGTCCGGCCACTCTTGGGAAGTACGCGGTAACTTAGGAACCCGCGAAACCGCTCGACGACTTCGTAGAACGTCTGGGCCGACTTGCTGATTGACTCATCGCGGCGAATTGCCATCTTCTCGCGCTGGTAAGGATGCGGCCCAATTGGCTGATCGATCGTATCCCGATCGCGGTCATTCCGGCCGACGCAGATGGCAAAGTATTCCTTCTCAAGCGTGCGCTGCTCGAACTGTTCCGACAGCCGCAGATGCGCCCGATCCGTCTTGGCCACGACGATCACGCCGCTCGTGTCACGATCCAGGCGATGCACAATGCCCGGACGCGACGGGCCGCCGGTGTTGCTCAGGTTATCGAAATGAAACCGCAGTGCCGCGGTGAGCGTGCCATTCCAATGTCCCCGACCGGGATGAACGACCATTCCGGGAGGCTTGTTGATCGCCGCAATCTGTTCATCCTCGTACAGGACTTCGAGCGGAATATCCTCTCCCGGGGGTGCTTCGCGCGGAAGCTCTGGCAGAAAGATCTCGATCTGCTCACCACCCTGCAATTTATGGGCGGCCTTGACGCGGCGACCATTGAGCTTCACGCCCGCCGCATTGATCACTTTGCGCAATAAGACGCGGCTATACGTGGGAAACTGCGAGACGAGAAAAACGTCGAGCCTGGTATCCGCCGCTTCCGTGGGAACGATCAACTCGCGCGGTTCACTGGTAAGTTCTTGTTCGCCGCTCATCGGGGTACTTTACATCATGCGGCGAGCGGTATGCGCGCTACTGAGGTGCCTCGGTTGCTGGCGCCGATTCAGCCGGCTTTGCTTCTTCAGCCGGAGCAGCATCATCGTCGGGAATTGCCGGCGCGCTCTGGTCGTCGCCGGCCTTGTCAGCGGCCGCCTCGATGCCCAAACCAGGGAGGCTTGTCGCGGGATCCGAGAGCGACGACGGCACGTTCAGGGTGCCAGCATCTGGCTCTTTCAAGAAGTCTGGGCGAGCACCGGGCGTTCCCGGTTCGCCAGACAGGGGAGCAGGCGGCTCGTACTTGGCCAGCCAGTCGTAGAACGCCTTGGTACCATGTTCATCGAGCTTGGTAACCCGGCTCTTGGCGGCCGCGGCGAATGGTCCCTCGGGAAATTTCTCCGCGAGCTCGGAATACGCGGTGCGAGCCTTCTCCAGATCTCCCATCGCCTCGTAACTTCGCGCCAACCCGTACCCGGCGCGCTGTTGTATCGCCCGATCACTGACCGACTGCAGAGCGCGGAACGTCTCGCTGGCTTCACGCAATTGCTCGCTGGCGGCAGTGCGATCGGTGAGCAGGCGATTGGTGCCGGCGTCAAGCTTCCAGTCGGCGAGCGTCAATCGCGCCATGCTCGCCACCGTGCTTCCGGCATTCTGTTGGGCGATGTCTTCCAGCAGTTGCTCGTCGCGGGTGCCTGTGCTCACAGCTTGCATGTACTCATCCCAGGCCACGGCCGACTGCGACGCGTTCTGCACCGAGATGTACCACCATGCCAGCACGATAAACAGCGCTGCGATAACGGCGGCCAGGACTCCCCGTCCGTAGGGTTTCACCCGCTCGGCTCCCTGAGCCAGCGAGCTTGCCAGGACGTTCGTCTCCAATTCGTGACGTCGCTCCGTCTTCATTCGGGTGCCTTCGCCTTCGGGGGCAGCGCGAGACGGCGGCCACTCCGTGCACGCGCACGGCCTTGCCACCATAGGGTTTACGTACCCGAAGTATAGGGCTGCCCGGCAAATGGGGTCAAGGCCGGACGGCACGCCCCCAAGTTGCCATATCGCCCCGCGTTAGAGCGGGCGCCGGGGGAGTTCGCGGCAGTACGGCGGCTGTTCGGCCTCAGGAAGAGGCTCGTTGAAGTCCTCAGCCCACATCTCGCGTTCCGCCTCGCTGGCATAATAGCGGAGCCAGATCGTCGGATCGCCCCCCATATCGGCACAATCCCAGTGCAAGTAGTTCGACAGCGAGTCGATCTTCTTTTCCTTACACGGGAGAATGTCGCGATAGATCAGGCAGTACAGCTCGCGGTCGGTCAGGTGGTCGGTGAAGTCAAGCACAATTCGCCGCTCGAACAACTTGTGAATCGTGTCCCACAGCGACTGATGCAACTGCAGATCGTCCAGCGTGTCCGGCAACGCAAGCTGCAACTCGGGTTCGAACCACTGCGAGATCGGCAGGATCGGAGCTCGCTCCCAGGCCAGCATCGATGCGAGAAACTCGTTCTCCATCGGCGTGGGCAGCTCGGCCACATTCACGCTGCGAATGGCTTCGTCGAAATACGGCTCCAATTCGTCGCGCAACTCCGCGTTGCGCAGCAAGTGTTCGACTTCATCGGGAAGCGGCTTGTGATTGGTGGACATCGCGGTGAATTCAGCCTTGAAGCGGTGGGCGTTGGAGTCCAAACGGAGAGGGGCGCGACCGTTGAATTTTCTCGACACGAAAGCTGATGAATCGGCCTTCAGCTTTTGACTCTAACAACAATCGATGAGCGATCAAGTATAATCACGGCAACCTCTTGTGCCCGCCGTGCCAGCAGCGCAACACGATCGTTAAAGCCATGAATCTCCCGCCCGCACAATCCGCACAACTGGCAAACTCCCTCAAAAAGCGCCTCAATTGCGAGGTTTTGCTCGACAATCATTCAAGAGCTCTCTACAGCACCGATGCCAGCGTCTATCAGATCATGCCGCTCGGCGTGGTACTGCCGCGCTCGCAAGACGACGTCGTGGTCGCGCATCAGTTCGCCGCCGAGGAAGGGCTGGCGATCATTCCGCGCGGCGGCGGCACCAGTCTTTCCGGTCAATCAATTGGCGCCGGACTGATCATCGATTTCAGCAAACATATGCGGGCAATCGACATCGATCCTGCCTCGCTGACCGCGCGCGTTCAGCCTGGCGTCGTGCTCGATCAGTTCAACGCCGCGGCCGCGCCGCACGGACTACAGTTCGGTCCGGACGTGGCAACCAGCAGTCGCGCGAACGTCGGCGGCATGATCGGTAACAACTCGGCCGGAGCTCGTTCGATCTGGCAAGGCAAGACCGTCGACAGTGTGATCGCTCTCGATGTCGTGCTCGCAGACGGCAGCACCGCGACCTTCGGTCCTCGCACCGCCGACGAATTCGCGCTCGACGAGCAGCGCTCGGACCTGGCCGGCACGTGTGCCCGCGAAGTCGCCCGCATCGTCACTGAAAACCGTCGCGAAATCTATGAACGATTTCCGGCCGTGTTGCGCCGGGTAAGCGGTTACAATCTCGACGAGTTTGTGCCCGAATGTCGCGAGCGGCTGCCACATCCGGTGCTGATCGCCGGTGCGCGCGAGCGCGAATCGCGAATGTATCCCGGCGCGCACTTCAATCTCGCAAAGCTGCTCGTTGGGGCCGAGGGCACGCTCGGCACAATCACCGAAGCGCTGGTGCATCTGCTGCCGCTCCCCCAGGTACGCTGCGTCATCGTGCTGCATTTCGAGTCGATGCAAACGGCCGTCGCTTCCGTCAACACGATTCTGTCCTGCGAGCCTTCGGCCGCCGAACTGCTCGATGGACTGATCGTGCGCATGGCCCGGCAAAGCCTCGAGTATCGCAACTATCTGAACTTCGTCGTCGGCGAACCCGAGTCGCTGGTGCTCGTCGAGTTCAACGGTCAGAATCACGCCGAAGTGGAAGCCAAGGCGGCCTTGCTCGTCGAACGTTTGCGCGGCCAGCCGGGCCTGTTCCATGTGCTGCCCGCGATGGAAAAAGCACTCTGCGATCACGTCTGGGCCTGCCGCAAGGCCGCGCTGCCGCTGCTGCTTGGCCTACCAGGCACGCGCAAGCCGGTTGCCTTTGTCGAGGACGCCGCAGTCGCGCCCGAGCATCTTCCAGCATTCGTCGAGCGGTTCTGTGAGATCATGGCCCGGCACGATACCGACGGCGCATTCTATGGTCACGCTTCGGTCGGGTGTCTGCACATCCGCCCGATGCTCGACCTCCGCATGGCGGCCGATATCAAGCGCTTTGAGCGAATCTCGGAGGAGGTCTGCGAACTCGTTGTCGAGTACGGCGGCGCGATGAGCGGTGAACATGGCGACGGGCTGGCACGAAGCTATCTAAACGAACGCCTGTTTGGACCAAGGCTCTATCAGGCCTTCAAGGAGGCTAAGCGGGCCTTTGATCCCCAACATCGATTAAATCCCGGCAAAGTGGTGGACGGTCCCAGCCCTGTAGAAAGCCTCCGTTACGGAACCGAGTACCGCACGCTGGACGTGGCTACGGTATTCGACTACTCGCGCGAGGGTGGCTTCGCGTCGGCGGTCGAGTTGTGCAACGGCGCCGGCGTCTGTCGCAAGTTGCAGACCGGCACGATGTGCCCCTCCTTCATGGTCACCCGCGACGAAGAGCACAGCACCCGCGGGCGGGCGAATGCTCTCCGCATGGTGCTCTCTGGCGCACTGCCGAAAGAAGAACTCACCGGCGACCGGATGTTCGAGACCTATGAGCTCTGCCTGGGCTGCAAGGGGTGCAAGGCCGAGTGCCCGTCGAACGTTGACGTTGCCAAACTCAAGATGGAGTTCTTGCACAGCTATCACAACGAGCATGGTACGCCACTGGGCGTGAAGCTGATGGCCAACGCCGCTCGGCTGAATCGGCTCGGTTCGGCATTCGCGCCGGTTTCGAATTGGATCACCCAATTGCCCGGCGCAGGCTGGCTCGCGTCCCAAGTGATGGGGATAGACTCGCGCCGGCCGCTGCCTCGATTCGAACGCAATCACTTCCGTAAGTGGTTCGCACGCAGCCACCAGCCCAACACGGCGAGAACACAGAAGGTGAATGCTCGGCGAGGGCCGATCGTCCTCCTTGATGATTGCCTGACCAGCTACTGCGAACCGCAAGTAAACCGCGCCGCGGTCGATGTCCTAGAGGCAGCCGGATACGATGTGCACCTGGCCGGACTGAACTGTTGTGGCCGCACCTGGGCTTCAAAAGGCATGCTCAAGGACGCCCAGCAACTCGCGCAAGAGAACATCGCCAAACTCCTTCCCTGGGCCCGGCGAGGGGCGCCGATCGTCGGTTGCGAGCCGTCATGCATCCTGATGCTGGCTGATGAGTATCGCGATTTGGTACCCGGTGAGGAAGCCGAGACGGTCGCAGCGCAAGCGGCACTTATCGATTCGCACTTGGTCCGCGCCGGAGTTGAGTTGAAGTACATGCCCGCCCAGCAGAGCATCATTCTGCACGGACACTGCCATCAGAAGGCGCTGGTCGGCGCGGGCGAAACGCTGGCCGCACTGCGGGCGATTCCCGGCGCAGCAGTGACGCTGGTCGATTCGGGTTGCTGTGGCATGGCCGGCTCGTTCGGCTATGAACACTACGATGTGAGCATGGCGATCGGCGAGCGTGTGCTGTTTCCCACGGTTCGCAATGCGTCCGGCAGCACGATCTGTGCGCCCGGCTTCTCCTGCCGCCATCAGATCGAACACGGCGCGGGAAGAAAGGCGCAACATCCCGTGGAAATCCTGGCCGATCACTTGGCCCGCGACTCGCGCTAGCTTTGCCGAGACGCGCAGAATCCTGGTTTAGAATTCTTCGCCGAAGCGTCAGGCCGCCAGCGCTGCCAATTCTGTAGCGGCACCATTTCCGATTGACGGCCTGCTTACCGGGGCGCGTCTTCCGACGACGAGGTGAGCGTCTCGAACTGCAGGCCCTCACCGGCCATCTTCGCGACGAGCCGCTCGCGAACTTCGCGCAGCCCTTTCAACCGGGATTTCCCAGATGGACCAGTAGGGAAACGTTCCCGACACAGTTTGGTCAGTAGTCTAACCGCTGCCCCCCCTCCCCGTGTCTAGCGCGTCGCGATTTTTTGACATTTTTTTCCCGT
>Ga0172362_10000705_pt1 | contig 28008 bp, 26 predicted proteins | sample LakKivs1_kivu2a2_FD_114534 | JGI IMG/M metagenome (GOLD analysis project Ga0172362, IMG submission 114534) | Sediment microbial communities from Lake Kivu, Rwanda - Sediment s1_kivu2a2 | ecosystem: Environmental > Aquatic > Freshwater > Lake > Sediment | place: Rwanda: Western Province, Lake... | reverse complement strand
CTATCTTGTAGGCGCGAACATTGTAACGCCCCTGCTGCATGGATCCGAAAGTCGGAATGAGCCCGTCAACCACTGCTACTCCTGTCGAGTTCGATTTGTATACGTAGCGGTAGAAAGGCGCGTTTACCTCATAGATAACAACCAAGGCGTCCGGCACGGTGGAGTATAGGGTTGCTATCAGCGGATTGTACTTCACGGTTTGGATGGCAAGACGTAGGAAGGCTATGTCTGTATATAACTCGCCGAAGCGGGTTGGCTTCAACCCGGACCAATCGCGCGAGAAGATCTTGGTGATCTCGCTTCCCAAAATCACCCTCATGACCAGTTCCACGAAGCGCACTTGCGGCAGGACAGCATTGTCCATGTCAACTCTGCCTGCTGTATCGGATAAGGAGAAGAACCGCGGTCTCATGTCATTTATGGTGATCGCCGCAACACCTATCATGCCAGCGGCGCAGAAAGGAGCTTGGTCCAAGACGTATCTGAACGACATTGCTGACGAGTACCCGTAGCTTCCCCCTGAGCTGTCGTACGACAGCCCTCTAAGAGAACCCAGCTCGGTCGACCAGACCTTGTCCTTGAGATCCGTTGGCAACTTGTTGAGGACTTCCAACTGCATCAACAGGCGCATGTCGTTGAGCTTCTGCCCCACGAGTGCTGTGTTGGTGTGATACAACGTATCGGTCATCACCAAGTTGGGAGTGGTGCTGCCGGAACTCAGGTCTATGCAAAATGCGAGATAAGGATAGAGCTCGGTTCCCACTCTCGGATCTCCAAACAGAAAGTCCTCGACGAGAGCCCTCGATCCAGCCGAGGCCTGCCAATGGCCCGACACTGCCACGAACCATACCGTGTATCGAGGCCTGTCCGAAGCCAGAATCCTTGCGAACTCCAACATGGTTGAGAGTCCTATTGAGTCCTCCGCACCAGGCGACAGACCCGGGACCACTGAGGCTGAATCATAATGGGATATGATAATGATCAGCTTCGAGGGGTCCTCGCTACCCCTTATCTCGCCGATGACATTGATGCCGAGAACTTCCTTCCATTCCATCCCGACATCAACCTCGGCGTCAACTCCCGTGCTTGCGAGAGCGATAAGTTCCTGAGCTTCCCCATCCTCAACGTAGAGCCTTGGTATGTTCAGCGCGACGTTGACGAGCTTCTTCATGGCCTCAGACATGCCAGAATCGCCGCCTCCGTAGAAGACCACTGCCTTTGCTCCCAGCTTGACTACGTTGAGCCAGTTGTCCCCGGAGTCAAAAGTCATCAGCGCGATTGTGCCATTGAGGTCAATGCCCTCAAGGCTGGCCAGCGATCCGTCTCGGACGTAGACTAGCCTACCTCTCGTTGTCTTCTCGCCATATGCCACGACGTTCGGGTACAGTGAATACGCGGCGAAATTCCTATTCCCGACTCTCACATATGACCCCTCATCCAATGGGACCACGGTCGTGTAGTTGTCAGTGAAAACACTGTCCAGGTGCAACGACCTGAACCTTTCCAAGATTATCTGAGCGGCCTGGTATGATCCGGGGTATCCTGTGAACCTCGAAGGGATCGAAGAGAAAAGCGCAACGTCTGACTTGATTCTTGCGAAATCTAACAAGGTCGTAGCGGACGCTGCAGCAGAGGAGGATTCGGCTTGTCCAGAAATGGGCAAGCAAAGCGGAAGCATGAGAAGAAGGAGTGGTACCGCGATAATCCTAGCCCTCATGTCTCTAACTCGCGGTTGCTATGTCGCTATGAATAAAAAGGTTGGGGTCGGCCGGCCTAGTAGCCGGTCGGACCCACTGAAATTGCAGTTGTCGTGAACGCTGCTACGCCCATTATCACGGTCGCCGCCAGCGTTAGACCAACCAAGAAACCGACCGCAACTGGCACGCCGACTTCCTCGTAGGTCTTGGCTCCGAATAGTCTCAGCGTGATCAACTTGAGTACCCAAGCGATGAACCCGTTGAGCAGCCACATTGTGGAGTAGAAGAATAGCGAGTATGGGTTGAAGAAGAACCAAGCATATTGTGCCCTCAGGTACATGAGAGCTCCGACCAGAATGAACGTGAACACGCCCTGAGTCCAAGTCAAGGATGACGGTGGAGCTGCGTCAGTGACTACGTAGTTGGTCTCCACGCCAGATATGGCACCGCCTGAGCCCAATCCCCAGGCCTTGAGCTTGCCTATTCCAGTTCCGTATGAGATCATTACGCCTATTGGGATTGCGATCAAGGCTGTCATCAGTATGGCTGCGAGGGATGCATACACGATGTCCTTTCCGCTCGTCTTGGTTGGACCACAAAGCGAGTACGAGCCAGTGAATGCCCACGTGGCTTGAGTCCCTTGGTGGATCACACCGTTCTGGTAGGTTGTGACGCCTAAGCCTGCCATAGTCGCCCATGCTGACTGAGTGTGGGCAGCAGCACCGGTGCTTGGGAATGTGCCGATCATGGATCCGACGCCCCATGTCAAGTATGTAGTGGGCGGCACCATTCCACCTGCGACCCAAGTGCCGGTGTAACCGTGGACTCCTACCATGCCAGCTACGTACAGGAAGTTGACCAGTATTATGACGACCATGAGGATCGGGTTCGCGCCGATGAATACCCACAGCAAGATCCATAGCAGCCATGTCACCGCGAGACCTCCCCATGTGAAGAATTCGGAGAACTCTCCGGGCTCAGCGGCGACCCTCTTGATGGCATTGTTGATGCTCTCACTGTAGGTCTTGTACCCGAAGACTATCGCCCAGAAGCCCAGCGCTAGAGGCGCCCAGTAGTACTCGACCGGCGTAGTCGGGAAAGGTCCAGCCGCTGCTGCGTTCGTGCCAGCGGTGATCATGCCCGTATATAGGAAGAACAGCGGCAGCAGAACTGTACCGACCAGAGTGGCTATCACTATTGACAGCAACGCGTCCATTGGCGCCAAGTAGAGGACCGCGACGTCAGCCGGGATGAATTGCCACCAGCCGTAGATGGTCCTTTGTGAAAATGCCAAGAAGAAGTCGTTGAGCGGTGTGATAGCGAACTGCCCGAACGCAAAGAACACTGTTGTGAACTTGTAGATGTAGTTCAGGGCAGCTATCGCTCCTGTCGCCAGACCGATCAACAGGCCCGCTAGGAACGTCGACTTCTTGACGTAGGACATGAATCCGCCCTTGGCTTGCTGGGCACCCAGTTCGCTCAGAGGCACGAAGGCTGGGAAAGGCAGCTTCTCCTTCTTGATGAACTGGTTGCGCAAGACAGACGACTCGAAGATCATGGTCAAGCCCCAGAGGATGAGGACGACGATCCAGAACGCTAGGTACGGGAAGAGCGTTCCCCATGGTGGCGTTGCATTTCCTGTCCAAGCCGGTGCCACGACTGACACGTCTTGAGGGGTCCATAGACCCTTCGGGTAGAAGGGTAGCAATGATGCGAGCGTCGGGTTGGTCGTTGTAAGATATGTGCCTGCGAATATGTATTGCAGGAACGCACCGACTGTGAAAGGTGCGTCAGCACAGATGAATGCGATCGTTGTGATGACCACTATCTCTGGCAGTGTGAACCCGCTCGATCCCAGGAAGACAGAGACCAAGAGCAAGGCGAACAGCAGACCGTACGGTGGTAGAATCGCTGCTCCAACTCTGCCAGCGAAGATAGGCTCGAGTGAGATTCCATTTCCCCACCATGTGAATATGTTCCCGAAGAACCCGATCACTGATAGTATCAGTGCGACTACGATTGCTCTGACCGTGAATCCAGATTTGACCTCCTCTTTCAATGAGGACATTCTTACAGTCGGCGGGACGGATTGCTTTAGATAATATAAGCTTTGCACGATATGGTTGGACCCTTTAATAGCGCTTGGCTCCGCTCTCCGAATTATTGACCATAGTGTGCTGAAGGCCCAGCATTTGGGTCCGTCTGGACTGGAAACCTTCCCTGATGGCCGGTTTTCTCTAGATAGGAGTCTCGGCGGCTTCCTCCAGGAACTTGGCCAACCATTGCTCATACAGTTGGTCATACGGGTTGTCCGCGCTCGGATCAAGCTTCTCGCCCCACGACCTTCTTGCCTCGCTGAGATGTTTGATCATGCCTGTAGATCTCATCAGAAGGAAGGCAACCCCGAGTATTGGGGATGCTTCAGGATCCTTGATGGCCGAGCCAGGCCTGTGTAGCACGTCGCACATTGTTTGCCTCCAGAGCTTCGACCTCGATCCGCTTCCATCCATTCGGAGGAATTCTGGATCTGCCCCCAAGTTGACTGCCATGTCGAAGAACATCCTCAGCCCATAGCTAGTAGATTCAGCAAGCGATCTCAGGAGATGAGATGCATTGTGGGAGTATGCGAGCCCCCAGAACATGCCCCTCTTAAACATGAACAGGGGCATCGTAAACAGCCCGTCCGAACCCTTGGGGGACATGGCCGCTACCTTCTCAAGTTCTGGGTACGGGTCATCCCCCTCTGACGCCAGCTGATTGAACCTGGGGATGAAGTTCTCTCCCAGCCAAGTGTACGCCAGGCCAGAGCCCGGGACCACTCCCTCGAACAACCACTTGCCGTCGAGATATGGATGGCAGAATACCTTGGCTCCCCTGTGGTAGAAGTCGAACGGCGGAGAGTCGAACACTATGTCCAAGTATGCGCCCGTGCTGAGTCCCACCTTGGTGTCAGACGCCGCCAGAGCTCCTACCGACGCTGTCCCAGCTTGGTTGTCACCCATGCCTAAGTATACCTTCGTCGTATGATTGAGTCCTAAGTCCTTTGCAGCATCCCCTGTCAGTTCGCCCAAATAGACCCCGGGTTCCATCACCTCTGGCAGCAAGGCCATGTCAACGCCGAACTCGCCCAGTTTGTTCGGCCATTCGTTCTTCACGGGATCATATAGCGCATAGACAGCACTATGAACCCACATCACTGATCTTCCGACCAGTCTCTTGTTCAGGTAGCTGTCCAAGTTCACAATCGAGCCAGCCTCGTCGTATAGGTCTGGCCTGCTCTCCTTGTACCAGAGTATCTTCTGCAGCGTCACCCTCTTGTCTACTTCCTCGATTCTCTCGTCAAACTTAGACGCAGATCTCGAGTCAAGCCAAGTGATGAAGGGGTGGAGGATGTGACCAGTCTCGTCCGCAAGTGAGACTGATATCCTGTTCCCAGTGAAGGAAAGAGTCTCCACGCTTTCTGGCCCTATGCCCTTCATCGTCTGTCTGACCAAGACGCAGATAGTATTCCATATGTCCTCAGGTTCGGTCACGGCCTCACCCGGCCTCTCGGACTTCGGTTTGAGGCTCTGCGAGGAGTACCTGACCAGCTTTCCCGCACTGTCAACTAAGCCGACCTTTACCCTGGATGTGCCCGCGTCAAAGATCAGCATATGCCCTTCGTTCATGGACGGGCTCCTCACAGGAGGCCAGCGCATATAAGAGGTGCGACGCGGCCGCCGTCACCCGCTATCAGATGGTCAAACGGACAAGAAGATGCCACGAGGTGGACCGAGCTGCACTAGCCGCGTCTAATCGAAGTGCCTCTTGAAGACGAGCCCGCAGAGATCACACATCAGACTCTTTTTGCGTTCGTCCGTGGTGCTCTCGTCTAGCAGCTCATCCACCAGTCGGTCCAGGAACTTGTTGACCTCTGGGTCGCTCGAGAGCTTTGTCATCAACTTCTCACCTCTCCTTGCGTTGAGATACTGGCTTATCGATGCTTGGGACACATGAAGCACGGCCGCGGCCTTGACTTGAGTGAGTCCCCTCTCCTTCAACATCTTTCTAGCTATTAGAGACCTAGCGGTGGGTAGGACGTTTCTCACGAACTCCTCGCAACGGGACAGCAAGTTTGCAGAGCGCTGAATATTAGTCCTCTAATAAGCATTTGGTGACCTGAGGCATCTCACGTGCTAGATGCAGCAATCAGCGCGAGAAGAATTCGATCATCTCGAGTGGGACAGCGACTATTAGGGAGCGGCTCGACCTAACGTTGCTGCAATTCGCAGGCACAGACATCTGAAGCAATACGACCCGGTTCGGTAGCTCTGTGCCCAGTCCTCGTCGATGCGAACCGATTCTCAGGCGTCGGAAGATCCAAGAGTTTTCAGAGAAGGCGACTGCAGATCTATTCCTCAGAACCTGCACCGATTCGAGAATGATGACTGACGGAAGGTCTGGGGCGTGTACATGAGCCAGGGGAGGGATTTGAACCCCCTTGGAGCGGGTCTGCAGCCCGCCGCCTTACCAATCGGCCACCCTGGCTGGTTCTGAGGCAGGAGACGCGATATTAAGAGTTTGTGAGGCTTCACAGAACAAAAGGATATCAAGCCGAGCCAAATTAGGCCGAGACATGTTTCCTCCGCCGTTCGATCCCGTATTTGATTCGGTGCTCGAACTGGTGTCCGGGATCATCGCAGTTCTCATATCGCTGCAGGCAGCGAAGGCGAGATCATTCTCAAGAGAGAGAGTGTTCCTCGCGTTTGAAGTCTCCTTCGCCTTGCTGGGGGCCTCCAATATCCTGAGAGGCATCCTCGTCCTACTAGCATCCCTCACGGCCGGCCCGCTCGTGCTGGCACGGCCCTTCAGTTTGGTCGCAGATCTACTCCAAGCGCTAATAGCAGCTTTGGCCTATGGCATCCTGCTGTGGGTCCAAATCAGAGACAGCCTATCAGGAAAGACCATCTTGCCACAGGTTGGGCTTCTACTGTTGATCCCGTCCATCAACATCCTAAACGTTTTCATGCTGGTCACCATGATGGTCTTGATCTTCGTCAGGTTCCTCAGAGACAGGAACGAGAACCAAGGGCTTGTTGCGCTCGGCTTCTTGCTCCTTGCGTGTGCTCACCTGTCAAACATCCTTGGCTACGGGGATCCATTCCTGCTCGCTCTTGAGAACATCCTGAGGCTCAGCGGCTACGTCTCCCTGTTGGCCATGCTTCTGAGGGTGCGGAGGGGAACATGAGCAGGGCCACGCGCAAGTACAGGTCGAGTATTTCCATAGTGGCTGACATACTGAAGTCCATAAAGGAAGAGGAGAAGATAGGGAAGACGAGGCTCATGCAGAAAGCAAACCTTCCGACCGATAGGATGCAGGAGAAGCTCGATGAACTGATATCTCTGGGCCTCATTGCTGAGGAATCCGAGGAAGACAGGAAGTTCTTCAGGCTGACGGAAAAGGCGTATGATTTCCTGAGAGAGTACGACAGGACAGTTCAGTTCCTGAGTGCGTTCGGACTTGACATCTGATCCGAGTGCGGAGGGAGATCTCATCAAGAGGTTTGACCCCTGGCGAGGCCGCCTCTGCACGTGCCCTCCGAAGTACTCCCTTTCTCCCTACACAGGGTGTGGTCACTCGTGCGCCTACTGCTACATCACTTCGTACATACCCAAGGCCTTTGAGCCACGAGCCAAGGCCAGAGTGATCGACAGAATCCGAAGGGACATCATGGTGATTGACAAGAGGTTGCCCATCTTGCTCAGCGCCAGTTCTGATCCCTACACGCCGATGGAGCGGAGTCTCGGGATCACGAGACAAGTACTGAAGATATTGTCCGACGCCAATGTTCGCTTCATGATACAGACGAAGTCAGACTTGGTCCTGAGGGACGCTGATCTCATTCCCAAGTCTTCCGCTGCAGTTGGGATCACGGTCACTGCGCTCGATGAACTCGCTGCCAAGCTGGAGCCAAAAGCACCTAGCACCACAAGAAGGATGGAAACTCTCTTTAAGCTGAGCGAAGCGGGGATTCCCACAGCGGCAAGGCTCGATCCGATTATACCGGGGGTCAACGATGGAGCTATCCCACACCTGATCGAGGCACTTGCGCGAAATGGGGTCAAGCATGTGGTTGCCTCCACATACAAGGCCAGACCTGATTCCCTCGTCAGGCTGCGAATGGTGTTCCCCGAATTGGCCGATCGCATAGAGCGCATGTACAAGCAGGAAGGCACTAGAGTGTCCAACTGTTACTATCTCAAGGAAACAGTCAGGCGAGACCTGCTAGTCAGAACGAGGACACTCGTGCTTAGAAATGGTATGACGTTTGCCACCTGCAGGGAGGGATTCGACGACCTAAGGACCTCGCCATCGTGCGACGGCACACACCTGATACCGCGCCTTCGAACCCTCCACGACCGTCGCTAGGCCGACAGCACTACGGGGGCATCGACTTCACTTCTTCATAGAGTTCGGACAGCATCTTCTGGTAATCCTCCTTGCCATCCTCAACCTGCTGCATCTTGTCCCCTAGTGCCCTGGTCGTCTCGTCAGAGACATACTTGGCGAAGTTCGACCTCAAGTAGTCGGACACCTGCATGCCCAAGTTGGTGGCGATGATCCTTCCGTGTACTTCGAATGCGTATCTCCTCCTCAGGACGGTATCCGCGAGCTTCGCGTATGTGCTTGGCCTCCCTATTCCCCTTCTTCTCATCTCGGAGACCAGATCTCCCAAGGTGAACAGCCTAGCTTTTGGCAGAGTCTTCAGGGACGTCGATTTGACGCTTTGTGGGCCCGAAGACACCTTTGGCTCTAACCTCAATGGCACGACAGCTGTGAACCCCTTCTTCACTACTTCCACTCTCCTGTGCAACTCGACCTTGAAGCCGGCTATGCTCACCTCGAACTTCTGAGTTCTCACCGCAGCGCTCCCCATCTGGGAGGCCACAAACCTCCTGAACACCATACCGTATAGGCCCTCGTGGTATCTCGTCAGCGACTTGCTAAGTTTCAGCTCCCTGCTCTTGACGAGTTCAGAGAGTTTCTCCTGGTCAACGGGCTTGGTGGCCCTGATCGCCTCGTGAGCGCCTCCTTCGCCCCAAGACCTGCCTCTGAACTCGCCAGGGAACTTGCTCTCTATATAGTTCTTGGCGATCCCGATGCCGTAGCTGGAGACACGCGTGGAGTCCGTCCTGTGGTAGGTCGTGAGCCCGGTCTCGAAGAGGTCTTGAGCCATCCTCATGGTGCTTGCTGGGCTCAGGTGCAAGAGGTAGTACGCATCGGCCAGCAGCGAATCGGTTGTGTATGGGGGGCGTGGCCTCACCTCCACCGTCTCCTCCGAGAGGACGTTGACTTGCGCGATCTGTCCCTCGAGCGACTTGGCGAGGTCTCTCCTGTCTTCTCTTCCGGTGACATCCAACCACACGGCAAGCCCTGACTCCAACTCAAGGACGACGTAGTTCTTCTTCTGCCTGCTTTCTCTGAAGCGGTCGACCACCCAACCCAAGATTGGACTCTGAGCCCTGCCGGCAGAGAGGCGACGGCTGCCGAACCGGTCCCAGAGCCTCCGGCTGAGCTCAAAGCCCAGCCATCTGTCCTCGATTCTCCTCAGCACTTGCGATTGGACCAAACCAGGCAGAATCTCCCTCGGAGACCCAAGGGCGTCTTCCAGTCCTCTCCAAGTCACCTCGTGAAACTCAGCTCTTTCGACTCGGTCCGTGATCGGCGAGACATAGGCCATTATGTCAAATGCTATTTTCTCGCCCTCCGAATCTGGGTCCGTTGCCAACAGCACTAGCTCACTGGTGGACGCGAGGTCCCTGATAGCATCCATTGTCTTTTTCTTGGAGACAAGATCGGATCCGCCGCAGAAGTTGCACACGTCCTTCGACACGACTTGTCCTGAACACCTCTTGCACCTCTTGATGAACCCGTATCTTGGCACGAATGAGTCCCTTTTCCTGAAGACCCCGTGGAACCCGCCATCCAGCGAGAGGTCGTACACGTGCCCCTGAGTGGCAACGACCTGAAGCAGCTTGTTGTTCATCAGGGTCCATTGGACCGTGAGCGGGTCCACCTTCTCGCTGCCGACCCTTCGGAAGATGCTCGCGACAGTCCTCGCCTTCGTTGGCGACTCCACGATGAGCAGAATGGGCTCTATATGATCAGTCCTTTTAGAACGGGCTGAAGCACCGGCTGGGTCAAGCAGAGATTCTCGAAAAGTGGCCGTCACGTCCTTGGCTGTGAAGGAGATCTGTGATTCGAGCTGCCCGAGGAGGTCGGCTATTCCCGTCTTACTATCGACTATCACGGCCGCTGGCAGGCTGAACCCTTCTGAGTCAAGCTCTATCGCGTAGCCCATCCAATGCAGGTAGCCATCGGCGACATCACTTTCAGATTCATCGCCTGATCGATCGTGGTCCCGTGACTTGCCCGAAGCAGACGATGGTTTGTAGAAGACGAGGTAGCTTGCCCTTCGCATCTTGGCCCTATCTTCTAGGTTGGGCACGCCGGAGTAGCTGAACGCCTGGGCATCATCCGGCAGTGACTTGCGAGCTCCCTGGCTCACAATGTAGGTTGCACTGTCACCTAGAGTCGCGTGAATATCGGCTAAGACGCCTGGGGACCGGCCCTCGATCGTGAGTATCGTATGATGATATTGTTCTCTCAAAGACCTATCGAATGTCCTGTCAGGTGAGACACTGCTGCTTGAGTTCCTTCTAGTCAGCGGCCTCGACGGCGAACTCTTGAGCCAGACTACGGAGGCGACCGGCTTAGGTGCCGTTTTCATGAGCCTCTTGGCGATCTCACTGGAAGCATCGTCAATCACAGCAACCGTGTAGTCAGGGGAGCCGCTCTCATCTGTGATATTGAACTCGTCCTGACTGACAACTAGCACTGTTCCTTCTTCGGCCTGAGGCGACCCCGTCACATCGGCCGCTTGGGACTTCATCGAGGAGAGAGTCTTCAGGACGGCATTGGACTCAGCTCTATCTCTGCTGACGATGAGACACCGCCCAGATCTGTTTCTATGGGTCAGACAAATGGCAATTGCCGCGGCAGTCTTTCCCATGCCATGAGGAACGACGGCCATCACGGACCTACCCAAGAAAGACTGTCTGGCCACCCAACGTTGAATCGGAGTGGGCCCTGAATGGGCAATCGCCTGGATGAATCGGTCGAAATCGCGCATCATGGCCGTCATGGTGAGATAGGAAGCATAGGGTTCTCCGAACCTTGAAGCTTCTTTCAAAATATCGTCGTGACTTGTCGAGAGATCGGGCAAACACTTCTCACAAGGGAGTCTCATCAGTAACCTGTCGGTCGAGATCGGACCCGAGCAGCTCGGGCATGCTTCCTCGTACGTAGCATCGATCAACAGAACCACCGGATAAGGAGAGAGTTTTGCCGCCGTGAGCGGGTGGAACCCTTTAAATGCTTTGCTCGGTCTTACAGATCGGTGATCGCGATGAGACGGAATCCGTCCGCCCGCGGTTACGACTTTGTGCTCTCTGGTCAGAGCAAAGTCATACGCACAACGCTCAGATTGGAGACATCGAAGGTGAGGGAAACCATAGAACTGACAGGCAGAGCGAGGGAATTCGTCAGCTCGTCTGAGGTCAAGAATGGCCTCCTGTCATGCTTCAGCAGACACACGACTGCAGCGCTTGTCTTGGCCAACAGAAGGCAAGGCATCAGTGAGTTGGTGCCTGAAGTGCTGCATGCGACCCTTGAGGCCGCGGTGAAGTATAAGGCAGCGATGATTCCAAGCGAACCGGAGACTGCGAGCGCCTATCTTCTGTCCGCAGTTCTAGGCTCATCTGTGGCGGTCCCGGTGCAAGGGGGCAAGTGTGCGCTGGGAGATTGGCAGGGTTTGTATTTCATAGAGATGTCGGGGCCGAGAGAAAGAGAGGTCGTGATGACGCTAGTGGGTGTATAGTTGACTCACTTCACTATGTCTCCAGTCCTCATATACCACAGGTAGAGATCCAGTTCGCCTGCGAACATCGACGCCTCTTTGGCCAATTCGAACACAGATTGTTCTGACTCGAGATATTGGGCCCTGTTCCTGGGGGGCAGGCTTGATGGAAGGCAGTCAGCATCCTTCAACGTGTTGAGGATGTGTCTGTCCAAGATCGCCACGTCAAAGAACCCGATGTTTCTTAGGAAGTGCGAGGCCTCCTTGTAACCCATGCCCTTGACGTTGGATACGATCCAGTCCCTAGCCCTCGTGACATCCTGGGCAGGCAGTATGATCCGCGTGAAGTCTCCTAGCTCTCTGGCCTCCACTATGTAGTGCGCTCTGTTGTGAAATCTGACACCTAGGGACTTGAGCGACATTCGGAGCTGGTCCTCATCCAACGTGAGAAACCCCTTGCCCCCGAGATGGGCCTGAGCCCTTAGGCCAGATCTGGCGGTGCTCGCGGCCACTAGTATGCAGAATGACAACTCGGAGAACCAAGTCTCGAATCCCGCCTCGCGGTTATGAAGGAAGCCGTCCAGCCTAGAAGCCACCAGGTTGCGCAATGGCGACCTACTGAGCCTCCCCACTGTATCGAGCAGACTCATCCTGTCCAATCGGGCGATGGCGCGCTGAACCCCAAGCCCGCCTGTTGCGCCCTCACGGGGGGGCCTGTGCCTTACCCCGAGCGTGGGTATGTAGCCGCCGTGGGCAACAATGCCCATCGGCTCAGTAGATCTCACCATCCCAAAACCGCCAGACGGTAGCAGATAAGCTGTAACGGTGAACATGCGCATGGTTGGACCAAGACCGGAGCCCGGGGGCTCCCGTCGCTAAGAGGATGAATAGTGACTTACTCCTCTTCCTCTTCTTGGTACGGCCACACTGATGAAGGATCTTTCCTGGCTGTCCTCACCTTGTTCCAGAACTTCTGGACTTCCCTGTCGTGCCTTATCTTGCTCGAGATGAAGACTAGGACGATGCTCCCTATGAGAGCGATTACGTAGATGATCCAGTAGAGGGTCCCTGAGAGGTCTTGCTGGTTGCTGATCGGAATCAAGGGAGACGACATCGAAATTGAAGCGGAAGATGCTCGTTATTTAAGCATATCCACCTCAGGCCGGTAGTCGCAAGTTTAAGATGCCCTGAGATGTGGCGAAGTCAGGTTGGTCGTGGCGCATATCCTCGTCGTGGTCGAGATAGGAAGAGAACATGAGATCGCGGAACAAGTCAGAAGCCTCCCAGGGGTCACCGAGATAGCTGTGACCTACGGGCAGTATGACGTGATCACCAAGATAACCGCGGAGACGATGGCTGACTTGGACAGGGTCGTCACTCTGATCAGGAAGATCCCGGGAGTCCTGAGGACCTCAACCCTGGTCTGGTCGACCTAGAAAACCGAGCTCAACTTCACGTTTGAAAGCGCGGATTTCCAGGCCTCTGGGCTCTGCACTTGGAAGCTGGGCTGTTCTAGGGCCCCCTGTCTTGACTTGTACACGACGGTCACAACGGGCTTGCTCAAGGATGAAAGTTGGCCCACTTTGATTTCCGTGGTATTGTTCAGAGTGTTCTCGAAACAGAGTTCCGGCCTCTTGTCCCGCAACCCTCCTACTGTCACTTCGAAGTATATTCTCTTGTTCGTCAACACCAGCCTTCCAGAAGCTGAACCGGTCCACCTAGAGAGACCTCCTATGTATCTGGCCTCCTCCTCGTATATCACTTGCTCCTCCGGAGACATGATACGATGAACTGACATCAGGTGATATTTGGGGCATCATTTGATAAGCTTATCCAGAGTTCGGAGCCCCGACGATAGGATGAACTCTAAAGTGGTTGGGTTGGGATCACAGCGCGGCCCTCTTCTGCAAGTGGCATTGGACATCACAGACATGAGGGACGCCCTGCGCGTTTGCAGGGCGCTGCCTTTGAGGAGGGTAATACTGGAGGTCGGCACCCCGCTGTTAAAAGCACATGGGATCAGCGCCATACGAGCTGTCAAGAAGGAGTCCCAGGGTAGAATGGTCATCGCAGACACCAAGACATTGGACGCGGCCGAGGTCGAGGTGTCGTTAGCCAAAAAAGGTGGCGCTGATGGAGCAACAGTCTCAGCGCTCGCTCCGAGGGAGACGGTCGAGATTTTCGGAGCCACCTGCAAGGCCAAAGGCCTTCTCTGCCTTGTCGACTTGCTGGGATCTTCAATCGACGCTAGGGGACTTGCTACACTCGCGAAGGTGGCCGATGTGCTGATATGTCACGGCGGTATTGACCAGGGGCTCGACCCGGAAACACTTGGGCTAAAGGTCCTCCAACTGAAGAACTCGTTTCCGGGAAAACTCGTGGCTGTTGCTGGGGGCATAACGCCGGAGACAACAGAGGTTCTTGTGAGATCGGGCGCAGACATAGTCATAGTCGGAAGGCACATAACCGGTTCCCGGGATCCCGGGGCCAGTGCCCTGGAGATGCTCAGACTGCTTAGAGGGCAAGAGCCACTTTGACTTATGTTGCCAGCTGGCCATAGGCGCTAAGCAAAGCTGGCTCAGACACATCCTCCCAGAACCTTGGCGTTGCCGGAGTGACCATGCCTGCAATGGCTCTCTTGATGGCTTCTGAGAATCCATCGGCGTCGCCGTTCACAAGCTCATACTGACTGGAGGGAGCCAAGTTGGTTGCGATGATGGGCTTGCCGAGCGCAGCATACTCGGATACCTTCCAAACGTCTTGATCATTGTGAACGATGTCCTTCTGATACGCCCTTACCGGAGCAACGCAGACATCTGCGGCTCCTATGAGATCGGGAACATCGTCGTGAGGCACCTTGCCCAAGAACTTCACGTTCTTTGGACTCTGGGATCTCAGCCGCATTTCCATCTTCCCAGATCCTGCTATCCAGAATTCCATTCCTGGCAACATCCTTGCTGACGATATAATGAGGTCAAAGTCATAGGTGTCGGTCAGGTTGCCTACGAAAAGGACCAGCCCCTCCCCGGAGAAGTTGAAGGATGCCCTGACCGCCTCTGCCGTCCTTTTCGCCCTGAAGGCTTTGGAAGGATAGTTCGGCACGACTTGAACCTTCTTGCCAATCCTCTTGCTGAATCTGAGCTCAAGTATGTTATTGACGGTCAAGACCAAGTTCGCCCTCTTGGCCAACATCTCCTCGACCCTCGCACCAAGCCCAGCGATCGAAGGATAGGACATCCTGAGCTTGTCAGAGTAGTTACTGCGATAGTCATAGACGACTTTCCCTCCCTTGATGAGAGCAGGCAGATGTATGAAGTCCGGAGAGTTGACAAGATGCAGGATATCGGAGGACGAGAACAATTCCTGTATTGCATAGGTCCCATACCTTAGCCCTGCGGAGATGACCCGCGGGGAGAACTTGGCAGTGAGTGTGGGCCTCAGGATCTGCACGTCATACTGCTTGGATAGAGTCATTCTGGTGAGCGAAACCCTAGTTGCGAACTCGGGCTCTTGCGCTGCGATCAGAACCTTGCCCCTCATCAGAATCCACTCTGACCTACGGTATTTATCCTTGAGAAACGATCGGGTCATGCGATTCGATGTAAGCCGAGACAAGAACGAGCAACGTCGGCCGTCAAGGCATTCACTTCGCTGCGACGGTCTCTCTACGTTTAAATAGAATGTTGCGAAAGCGCCTCGCCCAGGACTTGTGTGGCATCGGAGGCTTCATTGGGCTAAGTGACGCTGAGCTCCTGAGGAACATGGGGAGGATCCTCAGCCATAGAGGTCCTGACGACAGTGGCGAATACCTCGACGGCGGCGTCGGACTGACCAATCGAAGGCTCAGCATCATTGACATAACTGGGAGCAGGCAGCCGATTCACAACGAAGATGAGAGGATCTGGTTGGTCTGCAACGGCGAGATCTACAACTATAGAGAACTTCGGGAGATGCTTGTGAGGATGGGGCACAAGTTTTACACGAATGGCGACAGCGAGGTCATAACGCATCTCTACGAGGAGAGAGGGCTGGACTTTGCCAACGAGCTGAACGGGATATTCGCAGCGGCTATATGGGATTCAACGAAAAGAAGGTTGATCTTGATCAGAGATCCCGTAGGCGTGAAACCCCTGTATTATGCCGTCAAAGACGGAAAACTTCTGTTCGCATCTGAGCCAAAAGCGATTCTGCTCTGGAGCGAACTAAGACCTCAGCTCGACGGGCTAGCCCTTCACTACCTGTTCAATCTGCTCTACGTTCCAAGAGAACTGACCATGTTTCGGGGTATCAAGAAGTTGCTGCCTGGACATATGCTGGTGGCTGAGGAGGGGAGCCCGGTCGTAGTGAGAAGCTACTGGAATCTGCCCACGACAACCGTCCAAGGACCCGAACATGCGATAGCAAAGATTCTCAGAAAGACGCTTGAGGATGCCGTCAAGCGACAGATGATAAGTGACGTCCCCATCGCAGCGTTCCTGTCTGGGGGACTGGACACGAGCACCGTGGTGGCGCTCATGTCGAAGGATAAGAGGGAACCAATTCAGACTTTCACCATGGGCTTCGGAGAGCCCACAGACGAATTGTCGGACGCGCAGCTTATCTCAAGACAGTTCTCAACGGATCATCATGAACTCATCATATCGCCACGAGAGATCGATGCCTATCCCAAGGCCATATGGCACGCCGACATGCCGAAGATGAATCTGTACCCTTACTTCATCGCTGAGCAGGTGAGCAAGCACGTCAAGGTGGTCCTGAGTGGAATGGGGGGCGATGAGCTGTTTGGGGGATACGTTTACAGATACGGACATATGAAGAGCATTGAGTCTCTGGAACGTCTGGGTCCAGTCACCTCTAAAGCACTGAAGGTTGTGGGGGAAGTTGGACTCCAGATGATGGGCAGTTCGCCCAGCGCGCACAAGCTCAGGAATAGGTTTCACGTTTTGACATCGATGGGCGAAAGAGCAACTCAGTATGCTATCACGGCGGGAGCGTTCAGCGATGATGAACTGGCGTCGGCATACGGTGATGCCATGAGTGATAGAAGATTCGAGGAGGTTGAGCAGACCTTCAGGCCTTACTTCTCGAAAGACGGAGATCTCGTCGATCAGACGATGAGGGCAGAGTTCGAGACAAAGTTGCCCGACGACTTCCTACTCGTCGACGACGCGATGACCATGGCACATGCTTTGGAGGAAAGAGTGCCCTTGCTCGACCTGGAACTCATCGACCTTGCCTTCAAGTTGCCCTCTGGGCTGAAGTACAGGGGCCCTGGAAAGTACATCCTCAGGCTCGCGGTTGCTGACCTCATTCCAAAGAGGGCCTTACGGAAGCCGAAGAGCGGGTTCTCCGTGAACGTCTTTTCGTGGTACAAGGGGGAGATGGGCGAGATAGCTAGACAGATCTTGCCAACAGGATACTTGGTGAGGCAGGGTTACATAAAGGAGAGCATGCTGCGGGACATATTTGACAGAGAGCCTGACCAATCGCTGACCAGATACTACAATCTGATCTGGGTGGGAATGCTCTTTGAGCTCTGGAGGAGGATATACTTTGAGTCCGAAAGCCTGCTAAGCCCCAACTTGAATTTCGAGAAGCTGATCTCCTAGCGGCCCCGCTCGGTTGTGCTGGTTCGATGCGCGCAAACTGAAATTGCCAGAATGTGAGCAATCCAAGTCCGGATGATGCGATAGAGATGACTGGAGAAGAGGTTTAATAGAGAGGTGAAGCATGAAATTCGGTCTAAGCGGAGGTTGCAGGTATGAGGGTCGGCTTGTTCAGCGAGTCGTACAAGCCCAACGTCGACGGAGTGTCAAGGTTCCTCCAAGATTTCACGAGCGAGCTGTCTCGGGACGGCGTCGACAGCACGATATACACGTCGATACCGGGCAGAAAGGAGCCAAATGTGCGAAGGATCCGCTCCTTGCCGTTCCCCCTGTATAATAACTACTGGCTCTCCTACTTCTGGGTCAGTGATTACGCGAAGAGAGCGAAGGAAGACAAGCTCGACATAGTCCACATCAACACACCTTTCATCGCGGGGCTCGGAGGGGTAATAGCTGCCAAGGAACTCGGGTCTCCCGCTGTCGGAACGTTTCACACCAATGTCAGGGACATGGCTCCAGCGGTGGGCAGTTCCCCTGCGACCATGGCGGTGGCCAGCATGTTCAATAAGTTGACTATCTACATATATAACGAATGCGATGTCGTGACCGCTCCCACGAAGTCCATGAGAGACTTTCTTCTTGACCAAGGGCTGAAGACCCGCGTCAAGATAGTCCCGCCGGGCGTTAGGCTCAGCCAACTGGTACGAGAGGTCGGCCAACACGATTTCAGGGCTGAGCTGGGCATACCGAAGGATGCGAATATGATATTGTACTTCGGAAGGATCACGCTGGACAAGGGGGTGCACTATCTCCTCGATGCTTTTGGGGACATTATGGATATAGAGAACACCTATCTGGTGTATGGGGGAACTGGGCCAGAACTTAGGACATTACGGAACCGGGCCCGGGATGAGAAGTTCGTGAATCGTGTGCGAGTACTGGGATACGTGGAGGAGAAGTACAAAGCGTCGCTGATATCGCAGGCGGACATCATGGTCCTTCCCTCAATAGGAGACACGTTTGGATTGAGCTTAGCCGAGGGAATGGCCTTGGGCAAGGTCGTGGTGGCCTCGAATATGGGAGGGTTGAAGGATTGGGTGTCAGACGGTTTCAACGGGATCGTGTTCGATTACGGCAAGAAGGATCTGCCAGACAAGCTTCGCTATGCCCTGACGGAGGATCTCACCGATATGAGCCAAAGGGCATCGAAGTGGGCCTTGGAAAACGTCAGCATAGAAAGAGTGACGCGTAGGTTCATAGACATATTCGAGGAGCTGCTTCAAGAGCCTGTCGTCAGCGTCCCACGACGCTGACATCGATGCCGCCGTTTCTCCTGCTTCTTGAGCATCAGCACGTTTGACCCAACTGGCATCGACACGCTCCTACCTATGGGCGCGCACTTCACTTTGAAGAGGAAGCACACAGGAACGTCGACTTTGGTCCAGTTCAGCGACTCGTAGTTACTCTGGCCCTTTGCGAGGATCATGCTCGACTCGGCCAAGAGTTCTCTGGCGTCGGGTGGGAGATCATCCAGAGATATGCCGAAGGCTCTCCTTCCAGTGGTCGCGACGGCGTCGACTTCTCGCTGAAGGCCGACCTGCTTGACATCTTCGATTGTAGCATCGTTGGCGATCGCCCCACCCCTGACAATGTAGTGGACGCGCGCACCTGTCTGTCTGATCACCCTTATCAGTGGTATGTCCAAGACTATCTCCCCCGCGTTGTCGCCGACCATGAATATCGAGGCCGGATCGCCAAGCGATCCGGACAGGGGGCCCGAATGATCGATCTGGAACCCCTGCTGAAGTGTTGCCTCTATGCGATCCCAAAGATTGTCGAGGGAGAAGGTGTGTGATCCAGTCGACACGTCCAGTTCGTTGCCTGCGACCGCGATCAGGGCCGCCTTCCTCAATTTCCCATCTTCCTCGCTCGTCCTGACCTTGTCCCATGCTCGGGGCAGCAGCGACATCGCCACCTCGTTGCTGAGCCGCTTCACCTTCGCGAACGGATCGGGGTTCCCCGTGGTCTCATAGAGCATAGAGAATATCCTGTTGGAAAAGTCGACAGGAGCGTTCCCTCTTCGCATCTCCTCGGCCAAGGCGCTCAGTGCCTTAGTCATGGCAATCGTCTTCGTCTGTTCGTCCGCGTCGGTGTTCTCCAATACGCGGAGGAAGACCTTCGTTGAGCACTCTGCACACTCGATCGAAGGCTTCAATGCTAGAACGCTTCGGGAAGTCTCCTGAGCAACATGCCCTCGACCGTCATGGGCTTCAATCTCTGGACTAGGTCCAGGGCCTCGCTGAGCTTCGACTCGTGCTCGGAGTAGACTTCAAGCAGTGGATCGCCCTTCTTGACGCTGTAGCCGACCTTTGCCTTGAGGAGGACCCCCGCCCCCTTGTCCAGCGGCGCGCCTGCTGCCTTCGCCACAGCGTTTATCGCGGAGTTGTTGACCTCTACGACGTAACCATCTGCGGGAGACTCCGTCTTAGCCCAGTGTGCGCCGATCTGGATGTCCTTGGGCCTGACGTTGGGATTGCCTCCCTGCGCCTCGATCACCTCTCTCATCTTTCTGAGCGCCTTCCCTGACTCCAAGATCTTTTCAGCCATGGCCTTGCCCATCCCCCTGGCGGCAAGACCTGAAGCCTCCAGCAGGAGCCCAGCTAGGGCTGTAGATTTCTCGAAGAGACTCCTCGGCCCCCTTCCACTGAGAGCCTCCAGGGCTTCCCTGGCCTCAAGAGCTGGGCCCACGGCGTGGCCGACGGGCTGCGAGCCATATGTTAAGCCACACGTCACATACACCCCAAGCCTCCTGCCCAATTCTATGAACTTCGCGGCGATATCCCTGACCATGTCCTCGGTTTCCAACTTGGTGCCTACCCCGACCGGAAGATCCACGACCAGGTAGTTAGCGCCAACAGCCAACTTCTTAGACATCACGCTCGCCAACAGCTGACTCACTGGGTCTAGGGACAGTGGATGCTCAACCTTTCTGATGAGGATGTCATCCGCTGGTGCTAGCCCGAGCCTTCCTCCCCAGACGATGGCTCCTCCTGCCTTGAGCGCGGCGCGCCTGAACTCGGCGGGGTCCAGATCGACAGGGGCCAGAACCTCCATCGTATCTGCGGTCCCACTTGGGCTCGTTATCGACCTGCTGGATGTCTTTGGGATTAGAAGTCCGGCCGCAGCCACGATGGGCACTATCAAAAGGCTCACCTTGTTCCCAGGAACGCCGCCCACGGAATGCTTGTCGTAGACCGTCCTCTCGAACGTGAGCTTCTGACCTGAGTCGGCCATGGCTCTGGCCATGTTCTCCACCTCGTCCATCGAGACGTCCCTGTAGGCCTGTGAGACGACGAAGGCAGCCATTTCGGCCTCGCTCAACCTGCCAGCGACGACATCGCCCACTATCGCGTAGCACATGTCCTTGGTGAGCGGTTTTCCGTGCACGGCCGAGCGGATCGCCTGGACTGAGAGAGGGGGCGGGTGGTAAGAGACATCAACGTCGGCCCCGTCATCGACGCCTAGGTCGTCAGCGATCCTGCTGCTGAGCAGAACCTGGCCGGCAGAAAGCCCATCCGGCGACGTGTTGACCAAGGCGACAGATGATTTTTCCCCATGCGACACCTTGACCCTTTCACCTTCGTCCACACCCATCTGAGCAGCATCCTGATGGCGCATCGTGGCGACCATCGAGTCGACCGAGAAGGGTAGGACTTTTGCTCTGAATGAAGTCATCGGAATCTTCGGATTTGGTGATATGTGACTTATAACCGTTTCACGGGCGCAGATGGGAGTTTCACGCTATTCGACCGGATCCCCGGGATTGCCGCGGGTGCGGTCGACCCTCTGGCTTCACCACTCTCTTGTAGTAGTCACAGAAGTTCCTCACCGGGCACACCCTGCACTTGGGATTTCTCGCCAAGCATACGGTTCTCCCGAAGTTGATCAGGGCGAGGTGACCCGCAAGCCTCTGGTTCTCAGGTATGACCTCCTCCAAGCTCCGTTTTATTGATTCGTAGCTCGCCCCTGGATGCACGAGGCCCAGACGAGCGGATATCCTGGCTATATGCGTGTCAACAGGTACTGTGGGTACTCCAGCACAGAAGGCGAGGACTATGTCCGCGGTCTTCAGCCCGACTCCTCGTATGGAGGTGAGCTCGTCCCTGAGCGTGTGCGTATCCTTTGACAGCATCGTGCCCATGTTCCCATGGTAGTGTTTTACGATATGCTCAGCTGCGGCTCTGATTGACATTGCCTTCGACCTGTGCAGACCGGACACCCATATCTTGGATTCTATCGTCGCAAGTGGCACTCTGGTCAATGCGCCTGGCTTCAGGCGATGACCCCCCTTCAGCTCTCGCAGCGCGGCCCTCGCGTTCGCAACGTTCGTGTTCTGTGAGAGAATCGTGGCAACAAGTACCTCGAAGGGATCCATAACATCGAAGTCAGGCGGATTGTCACCGTACGAGCGGACTATTCTGGCGATGGCGACCGCAGCTTGTCTTGGCTTCAATGCCGGCGAAATGAAGAACAGATTTATGAGCGTTTTCGCAGGCAATTGGCATCAGACATGAACGAGGGAACGAATGAGAGCGAGGTCGACCAATCTAGTAAGTTGATGATCGCATCAGAAGCCGAGATAAGGGAGGGGCGGACCACAGACGCCTATTTCCTGTTCACGGAGCAGATTCTCAGAAGCAAGCGAGTGGATACGAGGGTCGTGATGGAGTTCTACGCCAGATCCTTCCCAGAGGGCAACTGGGGGATAGTCAGCGGCATCTACGAGGCGGTGAAGCTGTTGGAGGGCATGAGGCTCGATGTGCGAGCAATGGAGGAGGGCACGATGTTCCTGGCGGACAGGAACACCGTCGTGTATGAGCCCGTCCTTCAGGTCGAAGGATCTTACGTCGAGTTCGCCAAGTATGAGAACCCGATACTCGGCTTTCTTTGCACGATGTCTGGAGTCGCGACTAGGGCCGCGCGGCTGAGGATCGCAGCCAAGGACAAGACCCTCCTCAGCTTTGGGTCGAGAAGGGTTCATCCAGCTCTGGCCCCGGCGGTGGAATGGAGTGCGTTCATAGGAGGAGCTGATGCGGTCTCGAACGTCTTGGGCGCGGAGATGATCGGGGAGAAAGCGATCGGTACCATGCCCCATTCGCTCGTATTGGTGCTCGGGGATCAGGGCTCGGCATGGAAGGCATACGACGAAGTGCTACCCTTGGACATCCCGAGGATAGCCCTGATCGACACGCTGAGCGACGAGAAAGACGAGGCCATAATGGCCGCAGACATTCTGAAGGACAGACTTGAAGGTGTGAGGATAGATACGCCGGGCTCAAGGAGGGGGAACTTCAGGAAGATCATCGAAGAAGTGAGATGGGAGCTTGACATGCGCGGCAGACCCGACGTGAAGATCTACGTCTCGGGTGGGCTGGGCGAGAGCGACGTGGCCGGCTTGAGCGACATAGTGGACGGTTTTGGGGTGGGGACCTACCTGAGCGATGCCCCCTCGGTTGACTTCTGCGGCAAAATCGTGGAGATAGTGGGCGCAGATGGGACGAGGATTCCGAGAGCCAAACGAGGCGATATCTCCGGAATGAAGCAAGTTTACAGGGACTGGGATTCGATGCAGGATGTGGTTCAGCCGATGGCCAACAGGGCTCCCAAGGGATACGAGCCCCTCTTGTCGGACATCCTGCGGAACGGGAAGCTGGTGCGGGACTTCCTGAGACCCCAAGAGATAAGGGAAAGGACGAAGCGGAGCCTTCAGAAGCTCAGTGGGCTGCAGCCCAAGCTCACGTGGAACGTCCCTGGGAAGTAGGAACTGACTCACCCTGCAAGTAGTGAATCGCGGACATCGCCGCCTTCGCTCCTTCTCCGGCCGAGACCACAAGTTGATTCCATTTCTGTGATGTGCACTCACCAGCCGCGAAGACACCCCTCTTCGATGTCATCATGCCATCGTCAACAACGATACAGCCGCTCCGGTCCTTCGTCACCTTGAAGATCGACGTGTTCGGATCGCGACCGATGTATTCGAAAATACCCTCAACCTTGATCTCGCGCTCGGCACGAGTCTGGACGTTCCGGACCACTATGCTCTCCAAGCTGTTTTCGCCGATGAGCTTGACCACTACGCTGTTCAGGACCATCTCAACCTTGGGATTTTTGTCCACGAGCTCTACGTTCGCCTTCTCAGCCCTGAATTTGTCCCTCCTGTGCACCAAGTATACTCTCGAGGCGATCCTCGACAAGTATGCGGACTCTTTGATCGCGCTGTCCCCGCCCCCGACAACTGCCACGGCCTTTTCCCTGAAGAACTCGGCGTCGCAGAAGGCACAGAAGGACAGACCGCGGCCCAGAAGTCTATCCTCGCCCTCAACCCCGAGCCTCTTGGGCGAAGAGCCAGTCGCCAGGATGACACAGCGAGTTCTGATCGGACCTGCGTTAGTCCCGACTTCCAGCTCGCCGTCACCAGAAATGGACAAGACCTCACCCCTGATCACGGTCGCATGGCAAAGTTGAAGCTGCTTCTCGAAGTTGGCGGCCAACTCGGGTCCGCTGATTCCTGGGAACCCTGCGTAGTTCTCGACCAGATGCGTGACCGCGATCTGGCCCCCTATTGTCCCTCTTTCGATCAGGGCGACCTTGTAACCAGCTCGGCCCAAGTATATCGCCGAGGAAACTCCAGCAGGCCCTCCTCCGATGACAACCGCATCATAGTCCAGTCTGCTCAACTCCGCGACAAGGTGCCAGCCCTCTTTTAATTCTGTCATCCCAGCTGCCCCTAGCCGATAATCCTTATCTGGAAAGGCTCCGGCATCGATCCCATGAAGGACATCGAACTCAAGGTCGTGGACCTGTCTGCGCCAGAGGGGGCTCAATTGATAATAGGACAGGCACATTTCATCAAGACCGTCGAGGATCTGTATGAGACATTGGTTGCTTCCTCTCCCTCAGCCAAGTTCGGCGTCGCCTTCTGCGAATCAAGTGGTCCGGCCTTGGTCAGGTCGGATGGGAACGATGAGGAGTTGGCTGTAGCTGCCTCTGAGATGGCCCTCAAGTTGTCCGCGGGCCATTCTTTTGTTGTTCTTCTCCGTGGCGTGTTTCCCATCAGCGTCCTGAACAGAATAAAGGGCACGGACGAGGTGGCCAGCATCTACTGCGCGACAGGCAACAAGGTGAAGATACTTGTGGCTGACATCGGCGAGGGCAGAGCCCTGTTGGGAGTGGCCGATGGGGTGAGATCCAGAGGGCTCGAGACGGAAAGTGACAAGCGCGAACGGAAGGAGTTTCTGAGGAAGATAGGATACAAGCGCTAGAAGAGCCCAAAAGAGGCCACGAATTCTTATATATTAGCAAAATAATCCGCCGGCTGATGGAAATCGCTGACAGGGCGGCCAAGCTTGTCTCCGTCCTGCTGTCCAACCCTGTGGTCGGAGCTTTCTTCGGATATACCATGGGAATCAGCGAGACCCAAGCGAATTGGGGGTACCCTGATCAGTGGATAGCCGTGCTGTCGGCGCTCTTCTTCGGGATATTTCCGTACATTGGGGCGTTCGTCTCCTACATGGCGGGGAGGACCGACATATACGTCTCGGATAGAGAGCAGAGGCCGGCCCTGTTCCTCATGGCGGTTCCGCCGATGATTTTCGGGGCGCTATACTTCTACATCAAGGGCCTAAACATCCTTTCCGCGCTTCTGCTGTTGATGTTGGCTGAGAGCTTGATACTATTGGCCATCACTTTCAAGTGGAAGATCAGCCTCCACGTGTCCGGCTTGACCTTTCCGCTGACTTTCATGTGGGTTAAAGGGGGCATATCAGCGCTCATGGGCTTCCTGTTGTTGCCGTTGTTGATGTGGGCTAGGGTAAGAATGGGGGCGCATAGCTGGGCTCAAGTCATAACCAGTGCGGTTCTCAGCTGGTTCATGACATACTTTGGTGCTTCTGTCGTGCTCACGTCAGTCAGATGGACGTGAAGAGCTAGACTTCGACAATGACCTAGATTTCCTCAGTTCGACGCGTCGCGCTGCAGACAATACATCGCTAGGCGCTGGCTCAAGATCAAGCGCGTCACTGGCAAGTCTTAGCATGTCCTCCCCAGCTTCGGTCCGGACGACAACGATAACGCGGCCATCGGGTGCACCCAATTCCCCGATGGAGAGGTCCGCACAGCTGTTTTGGACGTTCAAGCAGAAGGAACAGCCGCGTCGCTTCGCAGCGCTGAAAAGGGGCAGCTCAAAGCGAAGGTCCCTACCATCGTCTAGGCCGATGCGGACTAAGCCTCTCTTGATGTTGACAGTTCTGACCTTCTCTGGGGAGATCTGCCGTTCACACAGCATGGCCGAGGCGATCTCTCTGTCCAGCTGAGAGCTGCAGAATAGCCCCACGATATACTTCAGGGACTTAGCGTACACCCTCGCTCTTGCCAAGACGTGACGGATTCCTTCGACGCAACATCCGACCCCGACGACGGCAAGCCTCTTCCCTTCTTTGAGCGGGTCGCGCAGGCGATAGAGGTGGCCTGAGGAGAAGTAGTTCGCTCCGCCCGCGGCCTCAACCTCCGCCCTTGAAGTCGCCAGATAGGAGACAGGGACGATCCCTTTGTCCATTCTGGATACAAGCACCCCGTCGACCGCGTCTCTGTCCAAGAGAGATGACAGCGCGGCGGTGGTCACGCCACATGTCTTGAACTTCGGTGGCTTCACCCTAGGCTCGGCCAACCAGATCCTCCTCGGCTCAAGCGTTGGCGGCTGGTTTGTGACTGGGCAGACGGCAAGGCAGAGCCCACACGATATGCAGTCGCCGACTAGTTCTGCCTTGAGCGAGGAGATGCGGATGACATCGACCGGACATATGAGGGCGCACGCGCCACAGAGTCTACAGAGCCCCCTGGCCGTCACCAAGTCCTCAAGTTCCGAGAAGCTCTTGGGCATGGCTGTCACCGAGACGACAATCCGAAGAGCACTGTCGCGCTATCAGTCGTAGTCCGGGCCACCTCCTCCAAATCGATGTGTTTCACCTCCGCGATAGCGCGAGCGGCCACCCACACGTTCGAGGGCTCGTTTCTCTCGTCAGATGTGGGGCCCAAGACGGGTGAGTCACTTTCCAGCATGATCGCCTGAATGGGGAGTGCTTGGACGAGCTTCCTCTTCTGTTGGGATCTCACGATGGATGGCGGCACACTGAAGAAGTACCCGGCCCTTGCGCCTTCAAGGGCAGCAACCGCTCCACCATCGAACGCGTGGAGGACAGCCTTTTTCGTGCCCCATTCCCTCAGCAATCTGATAGCCTCCTTTCCCGCACCCCGCGAATGCACAACGACAGGCAGATCAAGTTGTGTTGCCAATCTGGCCAGTGAACAGAAATGCGACCTCTGAATTTGCCTCTCTTCTTCGCTCTTAGCGCGGTAGTAGTCGAGGCCTATCTCTGCGACTGCGACCAACCTGTCAGCGTTCCTCTTTATGAACTCCAAGCAGGGACTTGGACTTTCGGTTCGGACAAAGTCGGGGTGTATTCCCGCCGTCGCGCGCCAGAAGCTGTCCCGTTCTCGCAGCATCCTCTTGGATTCCTCCAAGTTCTGTGCGCCCTCGATGACCGCGATCACGTGCTGTGCCTGCGCTCTGCGGATTACATCGAGCCTGTCAAGGTCGAAGGAACTGTCTAGGAGATGGCAGTGCACATCGACGACGCTCTGGCCGGGAATTCCGCTCACTATCCCTCGCCCAGTTGGATTATCATGAGATTTCGGCTCAGTCGGCCCAACGGTATGATCGCCTCGCTGTCAGACCCCACGATTTGTCGCAGAGGTCTCAACTCGCCGGGATTCCGCGTCCCCACTGATGCTGACATCCTTCGAGGCAGCGAGCAAGATTCTATTAAATCATTCCCAGAAAAGCTTCTATTGGATATCTTTATAGACAGGAAAGAGGCCCGCTGGAGCGAGCGTTGGTGCGAAGAGTGGTCAGCAGACTGTATGTCCTGAGAAGGAAGAGTGGCAAGGGCAAGGTCTACTCAACTTTTTTCCTCTATTTACCCAGCAAGCTGATCAATGACTCGACCTTCCCTCTCAAGGAGAGGGACAAGATATCTGTGAGTATCAGGGGCGACGCCCTGTGGGCTGAGTCGATATCCAGAAAGAGGAAAAAGAAGAAATGAGTGCTGATTCGGTTGCCGATGACCTTCAGAAGGAGTCAGAGACCTCATCCCCCGTGAAGACGCTTCTCAGGCTGTGGCTGACGATCAGAAACCCACTCAAGGCCATGCGCCATGTCGCGTACGACCCAGACCTTCTGATAGTGTTGGTTATGTTCATGCTATTTGCGATCTACAGCCTGCCCGCGGCTTTCGTCGAAGTCTCTAGGATAGAACTGCCGGACCAAGTCATGCTCTACAATAGCCCGGAGGAGGCGATCGCGTACGGCAAGACGTTCACGATGGTCTCAGATTTCAGGACAGACGCGGCGAAGCTCTACTGGGGAGAGATCTTGATGTACTATGTGATAATGATCCTATCAGCTGCCTTAGTGCTCATCGTAGGCTCAAGGCTGTTGATGGGATCATTTCGCTTCAAGGAGATTCTCTCCGGAGTGACGTACAGCAGCGTCATCCTGCTCATCATCGGAATCCTCCAGATGGGACTCGTCCTGGTAGCACTCGGCGTTGAGGTGCCTTATCACACCGAGGGCAACTTGAGCTACATATCGTGGCCAGAGGACCAGATAGCTCTATTCAATACGAAGACGCTAAACGCGGCAGTCAATCTGACAACGCCAGGCATGGGAACTTCTGAGCTGTGGGACAT
>Ga0172362_10000704_pt1 | contig 28011 bp, 30 predicted proteins | sample LakKivs1_kivu2a2_FD_114534 | JGI IMG/M metagenome (GOLD analysis project Ga0172362, IMG submission 114534) | Sediment microbial communities from Lake Kivu, Rwanda - Sediment s1_kivu2a2 | ecosystem: Environmental > Aquatic > Freshwater > Lake > Sediment | place: Rwanda: Western Province, Lake... | reverse complement strand
TTCTTCTAAATCTTTCTGTAGTTCTGCCAACTCCTGACTTTTTGTTCCTTCTGCCCAAAACATTCTTGGCGTAGCATTCGGAGGGCCAGTAATAATTCTCTCTAAATTAATAAAAAACGGTTGGTGTCGTTTAGCCACATCTCTCATTATATTGCAAATCTCATACATCTCATCATCATTCAGATAACCCAGAAAAACCAAAGTAATATGAAGATTACTGGTTTCAACCCAATGAATATACTTTGGGTCCAAATCAATCCATTTTCTTTGATAATCAATCAATTTTTTCTTAATGTTTTCCGGCAAATTAATAGCAATAAATAATCGTCGTCTGGTCATATATCTTTATTATAGCATCCCAAAATGATAAAATAGAAATAATGGATAAAGCGGGAAAAATAAAGGAGGCGTTAAAACGGCTGGTTAAAAGAAGGCCGGACTGGGGCATCCATTCGGAAATTCACGCCTTGGCAAAAGACATCAGTGAGTATTGCGGAGAGCCGAAAAAATTTGCCATGTATTTGGGAGTAATAAAAAGAATCGGTAAAAACAGAGCCTACCAGATATTTTCGGAAATCAAACAGTCAAAAGACATAAAATCGCGGGCAAAAATCTTCATGTATTTATCAAAAGATAAAAAAACAAAAATGATTCTACCAATCGAAAAAGGAGAAGATAATCCAATTTTAAGAAAAAAATCAACCCCGATTAAAAACATAACCGAGGATATTTTAAATTTAATAAAAGATATGGAAGAAACAATGCTTAAGCTCGATGGCGTGGGACTGGCAGCTAATCAGGTTGGAAAGAATATTCGTATTTTTATGGTTAGTCCAAATTTGTCTGAAAAATGGGTATTTATAAATCCGGGAATAACCAAAATATCCAAAAAAACCGAATTAATGGAAGAAGGATGTTTAAGCTTACCAAACGTTTTTATTAAAATAAAAAGGGCAAAATCATTAAAAATAAAAGCCATTGATGAAACTGGCAAAGAGTTCAAATTAAAAGCCGAGGATATGTTAGCCAGAGTGATACAACACGAAATAGACCACCTCAACGGAATTCTTATCACAGATAAAAATTCCGAAATTTCTAAATCCTAATTTCTAACTTCTAAACAAATTCAAAATCCAAATGACCAAAAAAATAAAAACTATACTAATAGGGACTCCCGAATTCGCTGAACGAATTTTTAGAAAGATTTATCCCGTAATACGGGATAAATTTGAAGTTATTGCCGTAATTACGGCCCAAGACAAACCGGTGGGCAGAAAACAGATTTTAACTCCTCCGCCAGTGAAAAAATGGGCACAGGAAAATAATCTACCTGTTTTACAACCCGATAAAATCAGAAATCCAGAATGGGTAGCCAAGATTAAGGAATTGAATCATGACTTGATTATCTTAACTGCTTATGGTCAAATTATTCCCCAAGAAATCTTGGATATTCCCAAATATAAAGCTTTAAATATCCACCCCTCTCTCCTCCCCTGCTGGCGCGGAGCATCGCCGATTCAATCCGTAATTTTAAATGGCGATAAAGAAACGGGAGTGTGTCTAATGATTATGGACGCGGAAATGGACCACGGGCCCATAATTCAAAAATCAAAAATCAAAAATCAAAAATCAAAAATTACTTATAAGGAACTCTCTGAACAATTAGCGGATTTAGGAGCGAATTTATTGATTAAAACTCTACCAGATTATATTGAGGGAAAAATTACGCCCCAATCTCAGGACCACGAAAAAGCGACTTTTTGTAAGTTAATTAAAAAAGAAGATGGGAGAATTGACTGGAATAAATCAGCGGAAGAAATCGAAAGGCAAATACGCGCCTATGCCGAATGGCCTAAAAGCCACACGGAAATCCAAAATCCAAAATCCAAAATCCAAAACAAACTCAAAATTCTAAATGCCGAAACATTAAACAAAAACACCGAGAAAAAACCCGGTGAAGTGTTTTTAGATGAAAATAAAAATCTTTGCGTTCAAACCGGTAATGCCATTTTAATTATCAAACAACTCCAACTCGAAAGCAAAAAACCAATGTCAGCCCGCGACTTCCTCAACGGCCACCCAGAAATCATCGGAACAATCCTAAAATAATTTGTTTAACTATATGGTGCGGCCGCACCATATAGTTAAACGCCTTTGAAGCTAATCTCCATTAATCTCTATTAATTCCCAGTTTTCTCCTTTCACTTTTTTAATTTCCAGTTCCGCATCTTGGGCGATTGTATTTTTTGAAAGTAATTTAAAATTATAAATCAAATTTTCTGGCAAAATTTCCTCGCCGTGTTCAACTAAACTGCCGAGTTCTATTTCGACTCTTGAAACTTTTTTAAAACCGTTCTTCTGGGCATATTCAAGAACGGTTTTTAATATTTCATTTGCTAAATGCCAGTCGTGCATATTAATGAACGCTACACGTCACGCAAGGATCGTAGGCCCTGATCAACATCTTAATCTTATCTGCCCGCTCCTCGCGATTTAAATCCTTAAACCCGACAATGTGCTCAAATTCCTCCAAATCCCCTTCCAAATTAGCCAAATTCTGGGCAGTGGGAGTAATAATGTTCAAATCTTCAATAATCCCCTCTTTTATTTTTACAGAATAAAACAAAGTCCCTCGCGGCGCTTCAATTGTCCCAATCCCCTCACCTGTTCTCTTGCTAGCCTTAGGCAAGGAAATTTTTATTTCTCCAATAGTCAATAATTCCAATAATTTAATGCTTTCTTCAAAACAATGCACTATTTCAACTGCCTGGGCTAAAATATTGTAGAAAGGATTATAACAAGGAAACTTCAAGCCCGATTTTTCTAATAATTTTTTAGCTTGGGGATTAAGATTTTCTCTGTTGTTGTGTAAACGCGCCAAAGCACCAACCATGTAAGTTTTAGCCGCAAATTTGGTTCTTTTCGCCACCTTATCGGGTCCCTGAAATTCATTAACCAATAATAGAAACTCTTCTGGTTTAAGATTTAATTTCCCAACATTGATATTACCGTTATATATGGCATACTCATCTAGATTATACAAAGAGACATAGCTGGTTTCACGATAAAATTCTGGATATTTTAACTTAGTAAACAATTCTCCCAATTTAATTGCCAATTCCAAATTATTTTTCAAATCATTCAACAATTCTTTTAGTTTATTCGAATCTGGTGCTTTTCTCAATCCACCCAAACTCGGGGTTAAAGGATGAACTGAACGACCGCCAATAATCTCAACTATTTTATTCCCGATATCCCTGACTTTTATCGCATCGTGAGTACTTTCAGGATAAACATTAATCAATTGTAAATCGGTTTTAAATCCGAAAAAATCAGCCAAAGAGAAAAAGAAAAGATGAAGAGCATGGCTGTTTATTAACTGCCCCAGCATCATCAATTTTCTTAATAAAATAGAGGTCTCATCTATCTGCAAACCATAAGCATTTTCCAGCGCCTTAAACCCGGTTAAATTATGAACAACCGGACAAACTCCGCAAATCCGACTGGCAATTTCCGGCAATTCCTCGTCTTCCCTGCCTCTTAAAATTCCTTCAAAGAATCTCGCACCTTCCTCAATCTTAACTCTGGCGCCTTTTATGTCGCCTCTGACAATATCAGCGGTAAAACTGGCATGTCCCTCAATTTTAGCAATATGGTCAATGCGTATTTTCATATCTTTTTATTAGCTTTTAAAAACTCGTTTTTCTCTCCAAATCTCTCAAACAACATTTCAATTTCTTTATCTTTTAATCTGGCTTTAACTTTTAGGACGTTTTTAATTGCTAATAAATTAATTCCTTTTCTAGGACCGCGGCAACCATCGCAGGGAAAATCACTGGTTGGGCAAGGCGCCCCGCAACCAGCTAAAGTAATTGGGCCTAAGCACGGTTTTCCCAAAAGCAATAAACAATTTTTATTTTTTCGTGGACATTCCTCGCAAACCGGCTTTTGAGGAATTTCGGGAATTTCTCCGCTCTCCAAGACTTTACTCATCAAATCAAAAAATTCGTTTTTATTTATGGGGCAACCGGGGATTTCTAAATCTACTTTAACCATTTCTTTGACTGATTTAACATTGGGATTATCAATCCCGCGAATATTGGGATAAATCCGGCGAATTATTCTATTTTTATTGCCTCGATAATCTTTAATTTCCTGTGGCCCGCCCACGCAGGCGCAGGCGCCGATGGCAATCAAAATTTTAGATTTGTTTCTGATTATTTTAAGTCGCCTTTGTTGTTCTTTGGTTATGGCTGTTCCTTCTACAATAGCAATATCGTATTTACTTACATCGGGCAATCCCTCAATTAAACGAAAATCACCAATATTAACTTTGGTTAAAAATTCCAAAAATCTTTCTCCTAAGTCGAAAATTGCCACCTGACATCCTTCGCAACAGGTTAGGGAAAGTATTGCTATAATCGGTTTTTCTGTTTTTTTATTCATAAATAATTTAAGGTTAATCGAGTGTATTTTTCTAAATTTTTTTTGTCATTATCGGTTAAAATCTCCACTGCCTGATTCCAATGAAATGAAACCCAGTCTCCGATTTTAACCTTGGGTAATAAGCTTTGATCCCAATCGATATCTTTTTTAATCGGTTTTCCCAATTTTATCTTTCCTCTCGTCGTCAATGGTCTATAAATGACTTTTATTTTTTGATTTTTGATTTTTTCTACTTTTCCCCAACCAATCCTGCATAAGTCCAATAATTTCCCCTTTAAAATTATTTTTCCCGTAACCGAACCAACGACTAAAACATGATAACTGTGATGAGATTTAATGTTTTCGGCTTTTTCTAAAAGCTTATTACCAATCCAATAAGCTCTAACAACGTTTTCATCAAACGGATCTTTTATTTTGTTGCTTTTGGCAATCAGTTTATAGTATGGATAAGCGCCCTTGAATTGCTCCAAGATCTTTCTTATTTTTTTTCCGGAAATTGCCTTTCCCCTTAAATAATTCAATAAAATACCTCTGTCCTTTGGTCCACAAAACCCCAAGCTGTGTGGCTTTATTCCGTAAAGACTGGCTATTTTAAGTCCCGACATAAGTTAGTTTAAATTTTGAGTACTCGACGTTCTGGTGTTATTAAATAATTTCGGGGTATCGGATATTTTAATGTATTTAATCCCGACAATAACTCCGATCAAAACCAATCCGATTCCGAACACCTCGTTCAAATTAATAACTCCAGTTTGAATAATGACAAGCAAGGTGGTTATCGGCAAACCCAATAATAAAATTACTGCTGCCAGAAAAACCGGAACATGCCTTAACCCAGAATACCAGGTCATTACATAGCCGAAAAGAAGAACCGAAGTAATTACGACCCACCAAATTTGACCGATATTCAGAGAGGTTAATAAACTTATCTGACCAATTACGGCCAAAAATATTAAAATAAAAATTGAGCCAAAAAACATTCTGCCCCAGGCAACAATTTTTGACGGCAGCTCTTTTAGGGCATGTTTGGAAGCCACGCTCTCAACCGCCCATAGCAAGGTGGCAATCAAAATAAACACATCTCCTTTTCCCAAATTATGCGGTATGAATCTGAACAAAAAAGCATTGCCCGAAAGCAATAGTAAGCCGCAAAACAAAAATTTTTTATTTACTCTTTCTTTCAGAAATACGGTCGCAAAAATCATCACATAGATAAACATTGTTTTATGTATGAGGGAGCCTTGCGCTGCGCCGGTTAAAGCAAGTCCTTTAAAAAATAATAAAAACGGTATCGATCCGCCAACCAATCCAATTGCCAAAAGTAACAGCCATTGTTTTTTTCTTAAATTTTTAAGCAATCGCCATTCTTTCATTATCAACAATAGACAACCTATCATTATGGCTACGACAATATTTTTTAAACCAGTAAAAATATATGGATTAATCGTTGAAACACCGAATTGATTAATAAAAATCGAACATCCGGAAATAATTGCGGTTAAAAAAATTAATAAAACTCCTTTTCTCATATGTTTTTTAAAATTTTTAATAATTCTTTTGCTTCTTTCTTGTCGACTTTTTTAATTAGGAAGCCGTTGCTCACTATTGCGTAATCTCCAACTTCAACCTTAACAAGTCGTGTATCGACTCTTTGTTTTTTTCCGTTAAAATCGATAATTGCCTGATTTTTTTCCAAGGAAATAATTTTTGCCGGAATACTTAAACACATATCAATTTTATTATATCATAATCAATAATAGATAGAAAAACAAAAAACCCGGATTAAATCCGGGATTTTTAAATTCAGTTGAATAAATTTCGGAATATTACAAATGTTTATCGGCTAAACTAGCTGCCGCAAAAGCTTCTGGTTTAATCCTGACAAAAAATCCGCTGCCCTTTACCATTCCGACAATCTCTCTAATCATTTCTCTGGTTGGGCCTTTTTGGCCGATATCCACGTGAATTTCCAGTTCATTGCTAAAAATAATTTCCTGGTTTAATCCATTTGATTCTTTCTCAAGTAATTTGAACATCTCGCCGATAGATTGACCCATATCAAGTCTCACCTTATGCATTTCTAATTCCTTTTCCAGTAATGCTCCGGCCAAAGCTAAAGAAATCACTGCCTCTTGATAAATTCTGCTCCGTAAATCAAATTTTCTTTCATCATAAATTCGTGACCAAAAATATCTTCCCCCTTTTCCTATTCTATGAACCGCTACTACGCAAACAAACTCTGCACCTTTTTCTTTTGTCTCGGAATCGGTTCCAATAACTATCCTATGTTTTATCTCGGGCATTTCCTTTCTATAATCAATCAATTCTCTGATAATCTCGCTCAAATTCATCATACCCTTGCTGGGACTGTGAAAAACCCCTCCTTTTATCAGGTTTTTTATCTCGTCTAAAGTCATATGTAAATTTTAGGGAGCCGTACTCTGGCTTTGTTCTGTTGGTTGCTCCTCAATAGGAATTTCCTCAGGTTGTTCTGGTGGTCCTAATTCCGGCGAACCCAAAGCAGGCAGACCAGCTCTTAAATTGGCCAGAATCTGTTCAACTTGTTCATTATCGGGATTTAACTGGGCAATTCTTTCAAACTGATCAATGGCTGATTCTTTATCGCCCTCTCGGTCGTAAAGTAATCCCAAGAAATATCGGGCATTTGAGTAATTATCGTCTAAAACAATGGCCCGAATAAATTCACCCTTAGCCTGGGCATATTTTTCTGCCTTATAATAGAGAACACCCAATTCAAAGGCTACTCCGGTATCACGTGGGAGAAGTTGTCTTTCGGCTTCCATTTTGGCGATGGCTTCAGATAGTTTCCCCTGGGCTTCATAAACTCTGGCTGCCTCAAAAAGAGCTGGAGCATAATCAGCTTTAATGTCAATTGCTTGATCAAACTTTGTTAGGGCATCATTCAGATATTTATTTATCTGGTCCTGGGTCGCTTTATCTTTTTTCCCTTGATTAGCCAAAAGCGTTGCCCTTGTTGCCAAAACCCTTCCCCACTCTGTATAGGTAAAGGGGTTTAATGGTTCAAGTTTCAGTGCCTCGCTATAAGATGATTCGGCCCAATCATCTGCCCCGTTAATAAATCCTATCAATTGCCTGTAAACCTGGCCCCTGAGTAACCAATTGCCAACATCTCTGGGGGACAGCGTGGTAGCGCGGACAGCTGAATTAATGGCATTAATAGCATCAACCTGAACAAGATTTAAGCGCTGCTGCTGGGTTAGGCTTTGCAACTGGACATCTCGGTTCATTTTTAGAATAAAAAGCTGAGAAAGAGCCAGATAGCTTCTGTCTTCGTAGGGGTTGATAACCGTGGCTCTTATTATTTTATTAATACCGCCATCCAAATCTCCCTTTACCTGAACTAGATCCACGCCACTCTTATAAATTATCTCAGCAACAAATCTGGTTCCCTGAACATAGATAAATCCAACCATCAGCACAATTATAATTACGAAAAAGAAACTAGCCAAAAGAAGAATGCCCGGAGATTTTCTTAAATTATAGACTTTTTCCTTAAATATGGAAGTTTCGGCCAAATAAACAGCGAATAACAACCAGAAAACAAACATCAAAGCAATATTTTGAGGGTAGATAAAAATCCCGACAGCCAATCCCAACCAACCGGCAAATAATCCTATCTCTAAGAATTGCTTCAGAATATTATCTCCCTCCACTATTGTTTTTATTAACCCCTTTATCCCTTTAAAAATAAATATAATCAACACCAAGAGAAAAGAGATTAAACCAATAATCCCCAAATCAGAAGCTATGGAATAAATCTCCGCAGCAGGATTAGCGAATCTCACGTTCCAAAAAGCCGTCTGATTAATTATCGGGGATTTGTATTCTGTATAATTGATTACAAAGGTCTCGGGACCCGTTCCCAATACTGGTCTGGTTTTCAATACCGTTTCCACCACCTCCAAACTGCCTCGATGGGTTAATCCTACCTCTATGGGCAAATTAGGTCGAAAGGGTAAAACTGGCCTAAAGAAAATAAAAATAAGAGCGATAGCCAGAATAGTTATTGGCCAAGCAAGCCAACCGATGCTCTCCTCAAGCTTTACTACTCTCATTAATCCGAATACCAGTATTACGGCCATGCCCACCATCAGCACCAGCCATATAACCCAAAAATTCAAACTAATCAGAATTAATAGGTTAAGCAATCCCAGAAGAACCAGAAATATTTTTATGTTAGCCCTTTTTATCACGAACAGCAAAGCGGTTACCAGGGTTAAAATGGTAGCTGAAAAAATGCCTAAAGCATTTACCGTTCCTATGGTATTAAATGAAATTACCCTGGTAAAACTCCAGGAGAAAATAAAAGCGCCCAAGAGTTGAAGCAAGGCGAAAACCGTAACCACAGCCGATGAAACCAGAAAAACAAACAAGAGTCCGAAAGTATCCTTCAGTCCCTTAAAATTATTGACAATCAAAACATACAAAGCCAGAAGGCATAAAATATTCACTAAACCGCCACTCAAATGCATTGGCCAACCGACCAAACTGCCGTATGGTCGCAATGAAAAAATGGTGGCTAAAATATAAACCACCAGGAAAATGGCGAGAAAGATATTCAAAACATTGCTTTTCCAACTAATCTGTCCCTGGTTCAAAATCCTTATCAACCAAAGAATAAAAGTAATAACTACTAAGAATACCAGCAATACTTGTTTATTGAACTCAATACTATTAATGGTTATGGGCAAAAACCAAATGGGAACCAAAAACACTAGGGCGTAAATAAGCTTCTTGATAACCATATCCAGGCTAATGCTTCCTTTGGAAAATGCCAGATTAGAAAAAAACGATTTTAGGTTTGTCATAAGAGTATAATTAATTATTATATTTTATTATGTTATAATAATAACATAAAAATTATAATGCAAGCAAATTGTACAATTAAACATATAATTATACAAGAAATAAAATTATAGCATAAATGGAAAAAAAATACTACACAATTAAACAAGCGGCAAAAATTATAGGAGTTACTCCCCTTACTCTTAGGAACTGGGATAAAAACGGCAAACTGAAGGCCTATCGCCATCCGATTAACAATTATCGAGTTTATAAGCCGCCACAACTTGAATTATTTTTGAGAAAGATGGACATCAGCCGGGAAAAGAAAAAAAGAAAGAAAATAGATATTTATTATATCTGATAATTTTAAAACCCCCTTATGGGGTTTCTTATCCTCGAATTTTCATTTTCAGTAAGAGTAAGAATAGGTATAGGTATCAACAACTAAACCATTGCTATCCAACAAGCTTATCTTTTCTTCTTTGTCATTAAATATTTCCGAGGCACGATTAAGGTAAATGCGCCATCCGCCGCTCAAAAAATCGGGATCTTGATTGTGAGCATAAAAACAATCTTTATATTTCTGTGAGTCATTAATTTGCCACCAGCATTTATTAAGGGCGAAACCACTTTCTTGAATCGGGCTCTTCCCTCCGTAAATAATAACACTTTCTCCGGAATGTAAATAAATGTCTCTTTCAATATTATACATTGACTCGGGGTTAATAATCTTTACTGCCCCGGGGATAGAAAAATTTCCCTTTCTGCTTTTAATTGTCCAGCCGGTTATATCCACCGACTCCTTTAACGAATAGCCCGTTCCCAGCGTGATACTTTCATAATTCGGATTAGTTCCATAACCAGAAACCGAAAAAATTATTATCTTGTCTTTATAAGGTGAAACTCGGGCCGTAAAACTGCAAAAAACCGGCGTATTATCGTAATAACCAGCTCGGTTTTTGGATCGGACATAAAAAGTATAGATATTTCCGTTCCTGTCTAAATTAATCTTCCTTTCATAAGAATAACTGGTTTGCCATCTCTGATCGTAGCCCTCTAAAAATGTTTCAAAAACAAGATATTTGTCTTCGCCAAGAGGGTCGTGTCCTGAAAATTTAAAGGTAATTTCGGTTGATTCAACAGTAGGGACGTTCTCTTGGCCTGCGCTGCACGGACCCTGAGTGATAAAAGTGCTTGGTCTAAAATCTTTTTCGTTCAAAAGCACATCACTTCCTTGGGTTAGATAATTCAAAATATATTGTTTTACGTTTATAATATTCTTCCATTGGAAGCCTTTGGCTTCAAAAATCTGGGGGTTGGGAATCCAGCGTTTTTTTCCGGCTTCGATTAAATAAACTTCTGGGCCGTCACCTTTTAATAAACTGCCGTTAGGATAAGGATAGGTAGTACTTAACTCACTTCCCAATATATAACTATTCAGTGTGCCCTGAGGCAAAACTTGGATATTGCTCCATTTATATCCTAAACCATTAAAAATAGACGGATTAACAATCCATCTTTTTAAGCCGTCTTCTAAGGCATAGACCTTGGTATCGCCAATTGCTCTAATCAGGGCTCCATCCAAATAAGCGAAGGCAGAATTTACCCCCGCTCCCCAGTAAACAATAAACATTAATAAAATCAAAATTTTCTTATTCATAATATAATTATTTAAAAATATATCGAAGCCCCTGTAAGGATGTTAATGCCCCTGTTCAGAAACGCTTGGTCATTAAAAGAAGCGATACCAATAATCAGAATAATAATTATCAGCGCAGTGAAGATTGTTTGCGGATATTGAACTCTAATATTCACAAAAATGGTTAACAACAAAATCAAAATCAGCAAGCCAGCAATAATAAAATACAAATCATCAAGCACTGATTCCGATTTCTCGGCAGTGGTTATCTTTATGACCGGCGCGGTCTGGCCTGTTTGCTCCGCAGTTTTCTGAATTTCAATCTTGTTTTCTTGGTTTATGCCGCTTACGGTCGTTATTTCCTCTGCGGGAGGTGATGCAACAGATGCCGGAGGTTGGACTGGAGACCGAGGCTGGGAAACGGATTTAATCGTTTCCTCGGTCTTTGCCTTAGTAGTTGCTCCGAACATCTGAACGGCCAAGACTGTACTTCTTCCATTTATTTCGCCTTCGACCACGACTATACCCATCTCCTGATAATTGCCATTTAAAATATTATCCCGATGAGAAGAAGAATTCATCCAAGCCCGATGAAGAAACTGACTGTCAGTGAAATCCTTGGCCAAATTTTCTCCGGCAGCTACATAATTATAACCAACCACGTCAAACCAATGCCAGGGTGTTATGCCGCCTGGACTGGTATGAGCAAAGTAACCATTGTCCAACATGTCTTGAGCCTTTTGTTGAGCAGCCTGAACTAATTTCTCGTTTATTTCCAAGGGCTGAAGTCCTTGGAAAACTCTTTCTTTATTGGCTAAATCAATTAATTCCGAACTGGTAACAACGGCAAATTCACTTGTTTTGGGAAAATAGAAAAACCAGGAAAAAACTAAAAATTTTATAACTAATAAAATTACGGCCAAAATAAATAAATTTTTGGGTCTTAAAATAAAAGGGTGATAATTATTGTAATGAGATGGAAAAAAAGCCTTCATAATTCTATATTATACAAAATAAAAATATACATGTCAAGCAAAATCCCGCACTCTGGCGGGATTTCGTTTCACTTGTCTACCTTTTACTCCACTGAGGTCCTCGACGAGCTTTTTTAAAACCGAATTTCTTTCTCTCGACTTCACGGGAATCACGAGTAAGATATCCTGCTTTTTTTAATTTTTTTCTAAAATTAGAATCAAAAAGGGTTAAAGCACGACTCAAACCATGCCTGACTGCCTGAGCCTGAGCGCTCAGTCCCCCGCCCTTTACTCTTACTGTACTTCTGAACCTGTTCATTGATTTCAGACGCAAAAGAGGACTTTCAATGGTCTTCTGTAAGACCGAATTAGGAAAATAAATTTTATAAGATTTATCGTTTATTATTAAGTTCCCCTCACTGATCGACTGGGCCGGACTTGAGGTGAATAGTCTTACCCTGGCAACGGCTGCTTTCCTTCTACCTATGGCCTCAAAATAAATCTTGTCTGTGTCAACAGGAGTTACGGCCTCAGTAATTTTATTCTCTGCCGCACGTTTGGGAGGGACGGATTTTGTCTTTTTAGTCGTTTTGGACGACTTTTTGGTCCTTGATTTCTCCGGCATATAATTTAAGATTTTTAATCAATTTATCTCTTAATTTGTTTTTTGGAAGCATTCGATAAACTGCCTTTTTAAATACATCGTTGGGATTTTTTTCAAATGCATCTTTGAATTTAATTGATTTGATTCCACCCAAGTAACCCGAATGGCGAATGTAGTGTTTGTTCTCGGATTTTTTTCCAGTCACCAATAATTTGGCAGTGTTAAAAACCACCACCTTGTTACTGCTAAGTTTGTATGGTAAAAAATCGACTTGGTTCTTTCCGCGTAAAACAACAACTACCTCGGTTGCCAGACGGCCGAGAATTTTTCCAGATGCATCAATTGTATACGTCTTCACCATGTTTTATTTTATTAACTCCATTATCACCATTCGGGCAGCGTCGTTCTTTCGGATAGTGAGCTTGTTAATCCGGCAATAACCCCCAGACCTGACTTTATAACGAGGGCCCAATTCTTTCATTAACTTGCTGACCACTTTTGGAGAAAAATTCTTTAATAAAAATCGACGATTGACCAAAGTATCTTCTTTGGCCCGAGAAATATATTTTTCCAAAAAAGGTCTTATCTTTTTAGCTTTTCCCTCAATAGTAACAATTTTCTCCTTAAGAATTATGGCAGATATCAAAGATCGCAGAAGTGCCCTGCGTTGGTCAGCGGTTTTGGCTAGTTTTTGTCGTTTCTTCCTGTGTCTCATTTTTTGGATTTTTTACCTGGCTTGGCCTTGATGGAGGCGCCCTTCATCTTTCTAACTCTGGGTTCTTTGATTTTTCCGACAATCTTCTTTTTTTTCTCTTTTTCCTCTATGACTTCTTTGGTCCCGACAAAGATCTGAAAATGGTCAACTAAAATATCGGCCGCCCTCATCATGGCATCTTCCGGGCTTATGCTCCCGTCGGTTTCAACGTCTATCCTCAAACGATTGAAATCGGTTCTGTCTCCTACCCGCATATTTTCGACTTCATAGTTTATCTTTTTAATTGGTGTGAATACGGCATCAATGGCAATCGCTCCAATTTCCAGTTTTTCTTTTTTTCTCTGCTCGACGGGCATGTATCCCAATCCGCCCTGAATTTCTATTTCCATTTCCAGCTTTGCTTTTTTATCGGTTAAAGTGGCGATATGGATATCCTTGTTGATTATTTCCAATTCGGCGGTTAATTTGATATCTTTGGCTTTCACCTGTTTCTCTCCCGCCGCTTTTAAACCGACTTTCAGCGGCAGAGATTCGGGAGCATTAACCTTGAATCTAATCTGTTTTAAATTAAGAATGATATGGATAACGTCTTCCAGTACGTGGGGAATGGTAGAAAATTCATGACTTACTCCCCTTATTTTAACCGCGGTAATGGCTGCCCCAGGTAGAGACGACAACAGTACGCGCCTGAAGGCATTACCCAAAGTCAATCCGTAACCGGGATAACAACCGCCTATTTCGAAAATTGCCCGATTTTCCCCTTTTTTAATAATTTTAGGTTTTTGGGGTAATGAAATTTTATATTCCATAATTTTATTAAAAATTAATTGTTAATTATTGGTTATCAACGCGAATAATACTCCACAATTATTTGTAAATCCGCTGGAATCTCCATTTCTTCCTTAATCGGCATGGCCAAAACCGAAGCTGTGAGCTCTTTCTTATCCAGGGAAAGCCAAACTGGCGGATTGAATTTTTTTAATCTGGTTTCCAAATTGCTGAATAAAGGTTTATTCAGACTTGATTTTTTTATTTTAATCAGGTCTCCTTTCTTAACCTGAATGGAGGGTATATCTATCTTGCGACCATTTAAGAAAACATGGCCGTGAGCAACTATCTGACGAGCTTTTGCCCTTGATTCGGCTAAGCCTAAGCGAAAAATTACATTATCTATTCTTGTTTCAAGTTTGGCCAGAAGAACATCCGTAGCCACGCCCCTGGCTTTAGTTGATTCTTCAAAATATTTTTTCAATTGTTTTTCGCTGACGCCGTAAATTCTTTTTAATTTCTGCTTCTCGGCCAACTGAGTCCCGTACTCCGTTAGACCTCTTCTTCTTTTCTTGCCGTGAACTCCCGGAGGATAAGGTTTCTTAACCATAGCGCACTTAGGACTAAAACAACGCTCTCCTTTTAAAAAGAGTTTCTGTCCTGCTCTCCTGCACTTTTTGCAATCCAGGTCTTTTGACATAGGTCTTATACTCTACGTGGCTTAGGCGGCCGACAACCGTTGTGAGGAATTGGCGTAATATCCTTAAGTGATAAAATTTCTAAACCATTAGCCACTAAAGCTCTTATAGCTGCCTCTCTGCCCGAACCAACGCCTTTAACAAATACGTTTACTTCTTTAAGCATCAGTTTTTGGATTTTATTCATTAAAGAATCTACTACCTTGGTTGCCGCAAAAGGAGTAGCTTTTTTAGGTCCCTTGAAGCCGAGCGCACCGGCGCTTTCAAGGGCCACTACGTCACCATTCAAATCAGTGATTGTAACAAGGGTATTATTGTAGGTTGCCTGAATATAAACATTGCCCCTTTCTAATTTTTTGGCTTTGACTTCCTTTTTCTTTTTAATGGTAGCTTCTCTTGCTTCCCCCTCTTTCAAAATTTCTTCGGTTGTTTCTTTGATTACTTTTTTCTTTCCCATAATTTTAACAAGTCAGATTTGTTTTACGTCTTTTCTAATTTTCTTTTTCCGCTTCCCATGGTTCTGCGGACATTACCTCTGACGGTTCTGGTATTGGTTCGTGTTTGTTGACCCCGAACCGGTAAACCCTTAATATGACGAATTCCTCGATAGGAACCGATTTCCTTCAGTCGTTTGATGTTCATCATTTTTTCTCGCCTTAAATCGCCCTCAATTTTAAACTTTCCTCCTTCTATCGCTCCCCTTAATTTACTAAGTTGTTCTTCGGAAAGTTTTTCGGCTCTGATGCCCGGATCAATGCCCGTCTCTTGTAAAATTCTCTTGCTCAAAGACCGACCTATGCCGTAAATATAGGTTAAAGCAATTTCTATTCTTTTTTTATCGGGAATATTAATCCCGGCAATTCGTGCCATATTTAAATTTATCCTTGTCTTTGTTTATGTTTGGGATTGGTACATATAACATAAATCCGACCTTTACGTCGAACTATTTTACACTTATTGCAGATTCTTTTTACCGACGTTCTAACTTTCATAATATTTATTTTTCTCTGTAAATAATCCTTCCCTTAGTATCGTCGTAGGGACTTATTTCTACAGTTACCCTATCGCCGGGTAAAATTCTGATGAAGTGAATTCTCATTTTCCCGGAAATATGAGCAAGTACTTCCGGACCTTCATCTAATTTAACCCTGAAATTGGCATTGGGCAATCCCTCGATAACCACGCCTCCTTTTCTAATTGCCTCTTTTTTCATGTTTTTGAAGTATATCTCAATATCGCAAAAAGGTCAAGTTTTTTCTTATTCGGTTTTGATTACTATTTTAATTTTATCTTTGTTTGCCGGAATCCTTTTAACCCAAAACGGCCAAAATATAACTTTGGCGGTCTCGATTTCAGCCAAAGAAGAAAGATATTTTCTTACCTCGATTTCGTCTTTACCGGCTAAATCTTTCTTGAGTAAATCTTCATCGATATTCCAAGCTGTCTTTGCCTGCGCTTGGGCAGTAAAATCGGTTCTACCGTTAGCTGAATCGGTCTTTATGTTTTTGTAATTAACCTTGATAGTCGAGGATATTAAAATCTTATCCTGGGAAATTTTATCGTTAATGTTATCTTTTATCAAGGAAAAAACGTCATCCTCTTTAAAGGCCAAACCCCAGGCTTTTACTTTTACCGTAACGGTAAATTCTTTTCCCGGTTCACCGGCATTTAGAGTGGAGTCCGACTCTGTAACCTCCAAAACCTGACTGCTATCCAGCATCTTCAATTCCTTAGGAATTTTCTGTTTAAACTCGTCACTGACTTTGTTTTTAAGCTCTGCCGAGACAATCTGGATTGCTCCCTCGACATCCTCCTTGGTAGCGACCTTCATCAGTCCTTTTGCCCCGCCCCTCATCGGTTCGCTCGATTGACCGTAAAATCCCGTATATTTGGCCGTTCCCTCAAACCCAGGGATGGTAAACTTCGAGGGACCGATATTATATGCCTCACCCGCTTCATCGGCTTCCACGATCACTTCCTTGCTGCTGGGAATGATTTTTCCTTCATCTATGGTTGCCCCGGGAATTACCACAGTAGCGGTTAATCTGAAAATTTTTCCGTTTTCGGAAAGAAATCTGGTTGTCTTGACCAATGCCTGTTCGCTGGAACTGTACTGATTGTAGACTACTATTGTACCCTTGGCTTTTTCTTCGACTTCCTTCTCTCCGGTGGTCGGGAACGTTCTTGAGTCATCTGTTTCTACCTGAAAAATCTGGGCAGGGATTTTGTTGTTCTCTAAATCAATTGAATCAATGTTCTTATCAGCCGTGATTTCCGTTTCCAAACTAATGTCTTCTTTTTTGGGATTAATAACTACCTCGGCTTTCGGCAAAATAAAGTATAAAACAAATCCTCCGCCAAGTAAAAGTAAAAAAATTAAAAAACTTATAACTCGTTTAGCGGTAAAAAACCTGAAAGGTCTTTTTTCTTTTTCTCCGAATTCTTCTCTTTTTACTTCTTTCGTTTTTGTTTCTTTCTTCTTACTGAACAACTCATCGAACTGCTCTTCTTTTTCGCCCAAATCCCTGAACTCTTCACCAAAATCATCGGCTTTCGGCGTTTCTTCGACTTGCCTTGACTCCGGTATTTCCGGCTCCGGAGGGGAAAATACTTCTTCAAAAGGAGGTTTGACGGGCTCGGCCGGCTTAACGATATCAGAAATTATCCTCTTGCCCGATTTCAGTTTTCTTTCAAACTCAATTTGTCTTCTTTCTTCGTTTGGTTTGTTGATTATCTGTGGTTCCTCTTGAATTTTATCCAAAATCGGTAAGTTTACCTGTTGGGCTAATTTTTTAATCAAATTATCAGCCGTGACTACAGAAACGTCTTTACCCATTGAAATTATCTCCTCTTTCAGAATTTTAAGGTTAATAATACTCCTTAGAGCCTGTAAGCCAGCTGGGATTATTAAAGCAATCCGTCGGTCACGGCTTCTTCTTATCCTGTCGATTATTGAAAATAGTTCTTCGTTTTGTTCTAAATAAAAATTTTCCATGGTTTATCCTTGAATCAACCTCACTGCTCTTTTTAACATAGTCGAAAATTCGCTCGCCTCAGGCGATTCTAAAGCCAAAGCAGCTAAAGATAGAGACGGAATTTCTTCGAATTTTGTTTTATTCTTTATTTTAACAATTTCTCGGGGAGAAATAAAGTTTATTTTAAAACCTCCCTTTTTCTTAAGAATATCCTTGATAGCGGGCAACCCACTTCCTCCTCCACAGAGAAAAATTTTTGAAGGTAATAATTTATAATTTCTCGAGAATTCATCTAAAACAACCTTAACGCCGCCAAACCAGGAAGAAAGATTGTGGGCTAAGAGTTTTTCTAATTTTTTCCTGGCTTCGGAACTTAATTCGTCTTTGGCGTATTTAATCTTAATCATCTCGCCTTCCTCTGTCCCCGAATCCAAAAAATCAGCAATTGTCCTGGTAAATGAATAACCGCCTAAATGGAAATTTCTCGTCTCAAGCAACTCGCCTTCTTTTTTAATCAAAGTAATTTCCGTAATCTTTCCGCCTATGTCAATAATCAGAATGTCTTCTTTGGGAGAGACGCCCAGCTCCAAACAATGAAAAAGAGCATAAGATGCGGAACCGATACCAACCAAACTCAGCCCCAACCAAGAACCCAGTTTTAACAAATCTTCCAAAAATTTAAGTGAGGTATAATTATTAAAAATACTCAAACAAACGTTTTGCCCCTGAAAACCCAAAGGATTGGCAATATGGGCATTGTCCATTTTTATGTTAATAATATGAGCGCTGACTAATCTTACCCATGCCTCGGGAAGTCCGGTTTCCAAAGAAAAATCTTTTCTTATTTTTTCAAACGCCTTCCATTGGGTTTTCTGAACGAGATATTTCAATTCGGTTAAATCGATTTTCTGACGCGGTTCTTCCCTTTTATGGCAGAAGTTTATGCTTGCCCCTCTTAATATGTCTCCACCGACCCCTATAAAAAGTTCCTCGCTTTTACGACCTGTTTTCCTCTCCAGTTTTTTTATCAGTTTCTGACAATTGGCGCAGAGATTTTCAAAATCATCGACAAAATTATCTTTGGCCCAACCCAGCAGAATTCCCCTTCCTTCGTTTCTGTCAACTTCCAATAATAACGCCTTTATAAATTGGCTGCCAATATCCAAAACAACAAGATTTTTTTTATTTTTAAAATCTTTCTTGAAAAAACTCATTAATTAAATTATACAATAATTATATTTTAAACTAAAGTAAATCTATTTACAAATAAGCTTGCTTTATATACCTAAAGGGGTTTATTTTAATGCTTAATTCCTTGACGCAACTGAATATATTGTTATAATAATTATGGAGAAAAGTTCTTTGAAAATACGACCTAAAAAGGCTTTAAAATAAATCAACCAAAAAGGAGGTAGGTTATGAAAATTAAACTGCTCGGTTCTCGAATCCGGCAAAGCACAAGGAGTTTGGGTATGAGGATCAAACGGGCCAGTCCAATTATCCGGCAAGTGGCAATTATTCTGCTCATTTTGCTTGTAGGCTTTTTAATTGCCAAATCTATTGGGGGGCCCCTTGTATTCTGGTCCTTGTTCGTTTTGCTGACCAGTAAAGTTAGTAACACGGGTGTGAATATCTGGCTTGCCCGCGCAATAGTAGTCCCCATGACGCTCCTGCTGTTCTATGCGATTAAATTCATGCTCTCGTGGAACACAAAGAAAAGATCAATCGGATTGATTCTTTTGTGCGCATTCCTTTTTGTTGGAAGCTTGGGCATGTACTACTTCACACAAAATCAGTATCTTGAGAAGTGGGTTGGATGGGGCCCGAATGGCTATAAGATTTATAATGCTTCTGGCTTAGATGAATATGGCGAGAAACGACAAAAAGTTACCCCGGATATGGCAAGACAAATCGCAATATGGAGAAAAAATAAAGGTAAAATTCCCAGGCCTATTCGAGAAAAATATCAGTTCTTTGACCCCAGGACCGGAGAGCCAATCCGCTGGTATTACAAGTATGCAAACGGTAAGATTGAAATATTTGACCAGCCGGGTTTTCACCCCACCTATCGGAAACCACTTCTTCGTGTTAACGACGAAATTGTAGAAGAATACCTGAAACAACTAGAGCGAGAAGAAACGCAAAATACATTATCTCAAAAGCCCATAATCTCGGAAAAACAGCCGACCTATACACAACCACTCCAACAAATTGATCTCCCTAAAAAAGAAGTAGAAGCAATAAAAAAGATAGAAGTAATTGTTCCAACTGAAGAACAAAAGCCCATTGAACCAACAACCGCAACGGAACATCCCGAGAATCCGAAACAGCTGCCCGACGATTACAAAAATACTCTTGCAAAATACGGGAACTGGATGGAAGATCCGGATTACGGCCAAGTTTGGATTCCGAATACGAACAAAGAACAAACTGATTGGATGCCATATCAAAATGGAACATGGCAAGATTATGGTGACGGAACTTATCTGTGGTTATCTTACGAACCTTTCGGTTATATCACCTATCACTTTGGCCGCTGGCAATGGTATCCGATGCGTGGATGGTATTGGATACCCGCTTCTGTTTGGGGTCCTGCCTGGGTTGAGTGGTATTGTTCAAACGACTACGTATACTGGACACCCTCCTGGCTCGATAAGCGATATTTCGATTCATACTCTAAATACTATTACACTAAATCGGATCGCAAACTCTGGATGGGGATTCGCAGGAATCAATTAAGGGCCCCGGATCTTTTACAAATTACCAGAACAAAGAAAGCTCCGTCAGTCAGGATTAATCTTGCCAAAATTACCCCGAATAACCAAATGACTAATATGCCCAATTTCTCTCAGCCATTGCGACCCAATCCCGCTCCTCCATCACGCCCGTCAAAATCTTCGACATTTCGTTCTCTTCTCGGATCGCGTTCCAATCCATCGTCTTCATCTATTGTTATACCTCGCTCCAATTCCCAATCCAGAACAGCTAATGCCCCAAAAAGCCAACTCCGGCCCACTATCAAACAAAGACAGCATCTCCAACCCCCTGTAATAAGGAAGAAATCGTCACCGACAAAAAAGCAAGCACCGCCCCCTGCCGAGAAAAAACAATCTCGCACCCCAGTTAAGAAAAGAGATTAACCTCAGCTGCTCATTCACAAACAAGGTTCTTTAAACAAAGAACAAACGCCGTCAGGGCTTTCCCTGACGGCTTCTTTTATATTCTAAGATTCTAACTTGTCTATTCTACCACCGCTTTTATTCTTCTGACGCCGGCTGAACTGGATTCTTCCTTTAAAATTCTGAAATGACCAAGCTCGCTGGTTGATTTTATGTGAGGACCAGCACAAATCTCGCAAGAAAAGGGCTTTTTTGAATCACCGATTGCATAAACCTTAACCTTTTCTCCATACTTACTCTCAAAAACTCCCATTGCTCCAATTTTTTTGGCTTCCTCTAATGACATCTCGCAACAAGAAACTGGCAAATCTTTTCTAACTTGTTCATTGACAATATGCTCAACTTTTTTCAATTGCTCTGGGGTCATTTTTTCTGAATGGGAAAAATCCAACCGCAATCTCTCAGCAGTTATATTTGAACCTTTTTGATAAACGTGTTCACCCAAAACTTTTCTCAAGGCTGCCAATAACAAGTGCGTGGCAGTATGTAATTTAGTCACTTGCTCTGAATGGTCTGCTAAGCCGGATTTGAATTTTCCCGTAGTCGCTGTTCGTGAAAGTTCCTGATGTTTGGCAAATTCTTCCTGAAATTTTTCTTTATCAATTTTTATTCCCTTTTCTTTGACTAATTCTTCGGTCATTTCAATGGGAAAACCATAGGTTGTAAACAAAATAAAAGGATCTGTCCCTTTTTCAAATTCCTTCAATCCTTTTTCCAATGTCTTGTTGAATCTTTCCTCCTCCTGAACTAATTGCTCAATTACAAAATCCTTATTTTTCTCTAATTCCGGGTAATCATCTTTCATTAAATCAATTACTAATTTAGCAATTTCGTGGGTAAACCCTGCACCATAATTATGGTGCGGGGTAAATGGTTTTTCAACTCCTAATTTCTTACCATAGCGAATTGCACGACGAATTAATCTACGCAAAACATATCCTTGTTCCACGTTCGACGGTACAATCCCCTTCTCGTCTCCCAAAATAAAAGTGGCAGCGCGTAAATGGTCAGCAATGATTCTTTCCGCACGTTCATCGTGATTTCCTCCCAATTTTTTAACTGCTTCAACAATCGATTTCAACGGCTCAATGTCAAAAACGCTCTTTTTACCATTTAAAACCGCCACTGTTCTCTCAACCCCCATTCCCGTATCCACATTTTTTTGTTTCAACGGCACGTATCTCCCATCGACATTTTTATTAAACTCCATAAAAACATCATTCCAGATTTCCACGCCGTCATAAAACATTTCTGTACAAGGTCCGCAAGGACCGGTTTGACCAGCTGGTCCCCAAAAATTCTCTTCTTTTCCTAAAAATTTAATTCTATTTTTGGGAACTCCTAATTCCTGCCAAATTTTTGCTGATTCATTATCCTTGGGGATTTTATTTTTTGGGTCGCCTTTGAAAACCGAAACTGATAATTTATTTTTATCCAATCCTAACCACTTTTTATCAAATAAAAATTCCCAGCTCATTTCAATGGCTTGTTTTTTCCAATAGCTTCCCAGCCCCCAATTTCCCAGCATTTCAAAAAAAGTTAAATGAACATCATCGCCAACATCATCAATATCACTGGTTCTGATGGATTTCTGGACATTAACTAATTTATCTCCAGCTGGATGTTTTTCGCCCAACAAATACGGCACTAATGGATGCATCCCCGCAGAAATAAATAAAGCCGTGGGGTCGTTTTCCGGAATCAAAGAACTTCCGGAAATCACTCGATGTCCCTTCTCCTCAAAAAATTTCAGATATTTTTGTTTTAATTCTCGCGTGGTCATGTTTCAATGATAGCACCTATTTCTCGATTATTCCACCACCTAAAACCTGGTTTCTTAGGTAAAATACTGCTGACTGACCCGGAGTGATGGCACGCTGCGGCACAAGGAATTGTATTTTGTATTTAGTAGCGGATATTTTGTATATCTTACAATTAATTGCCTTATGACCGTAGCGAATTTTGACCTGACAACAAAATGGAAATTTTTTCGGCTTATTAACCCAATTCACATTTTTCACTATCATTTCTTTTTTATACAATGCTTTATTTAAATCTCCTTGTGCCACAATTAAACTGTTTTTTTTAAAATCTTTATCAACTACGTAAAACGGTCCGATGCCACCGATTTTAATTCCTTTCCTCTGGCCGATGGTATAAAAAATCAATCCTTCATGCTCTCCGATCTTTTTACCTTCGGTTGTAGTTATTAAACCCCTTTTCGGTTTAATGTATTTTTTCAAAAAATTCTCAACGCAAGTATTTATAAAGCAAATCTCTTGACTGTCTTTTTTCTCATAAACTGGCAATCTCCATTTCTTCGCCAATCCCCTCACCTGCTCTTTTGTAAAATCACCAATGGGAAAGATGATTTTGCCTAATTGCTTTTGCTTTAAAGTCCAAAGAAAATAAGATTGGTCCTTTCTTTTGTTTCTGGCGGTCAGTAATTTATAATTTTGATTTTTGATTTTTGATTTTTGATTTATTTTTACATAATGTCCCGTAGCTATATAGTCCGCTTTTAGCTCCAATATTTCCTCGAATAAAAATCTGAATTTAATCCACTTGTTACACTCTACGCAGGGATTAGGCGTTCTCCCCTTTTTATATTCATCAATAAAATAATCCACCACTCTCTTCTTGAATTCTTTTTGCACGTCCAGAACATAAAATGGGATATTAAGTTTAACTGCCACTCTTTTAGCATCTATCCTGGCTTTTGCGGAGCAACATAAATTTTCCCTCCCTTTGCCTGATTCTTTCCAGAATTTCATAAAAACACCGACGACATCATATCCTCGGTTTTTTAAAAGAGCGGCGGCAACCGAACTATCCACTCCGCCGCTCATCGCGACTATAATCTTACCCTTTCTAATCATAGATTAATCAAGGGGTAACAAAGGGATATCAAAAGGATTTACATTGTTTTTGCCTCAGTTTTCTCTTTCCCAATTAAATTATACAGCCAAGCAAAAATCCAGCCATAAATAAAGCCCCAGATAAAACCATAAATCAGACCCAGAATCGCACCGCCAAAACTGATATTATATCCCCAGAAAAACTGCTGAAGCAAAACCAGAGTATTCCCGCCACCTTTTATCAATACATAAATAGTGGCAATAAAAATCACCAAAGCCCATAAAATTGCATTGGTTAAAGCAAATGCTCTTTTGGAAAGTTTCATACAAGTATCTACAAAATTACAAATTATTACAAATATACGAATTAAATCGACCTTTTTATTTTACTTCTAAAAATTCCTACAAAAATTAATGGAATAACCAGCCATAAAATTCTGGCTGTTGAAGTATTAAAAAATTCCAATATTATGGGACTGAAGGCCTTAATTAAATCCTCCGGGAAAAACGTAAAAATCACACATAGCACAATCCCGATAAAAAATATGGTTAGAAAAAATACCTGAAACAATGATTTGTTGGCTGCTCCCCTTAGTGATTTTCTCAAAGAACGGGAAAGAAGAAAATAAATTATACCGATTAAAACCAAAAATATCACAATCAGAACCACAAAATTTTCTTCCTCATCGATTAAACTGGGAAAGATTTTTTTAAAAGGAATGACTGTCATTAAGGCAAAAGAAATATAACTACTCAATAAAATGAGAAATACTCTGTTCCTGCCAAGTAATAATCCCAATAAAAATCCTCCGCCAATCAAAAACAATAAAATCACCATTTCCCAGCTCGTAATATTCAAACCAAGATTCGCCAACTGATTCATACCATCTTAATTATAGAACAAAAAGAGGAAATTTTCTATATTTCCTCTTTTCTCAATCTTTCAATCGCTTTTTCTTCTTCCTTAGATAAATCTTTGGGGACTTTTACTTTTATTTTCAGTTTAATATTATGGTCATCCACTTTTATCTCTCTCTCAATCCCCTTTAAGGCGCCCTTCAAGTCAATCTCCATATCTATTGTAATGTTTCTGCCTTTTGATTTTCTCCGCGAAAAACCAGCTCCGGTGAAAATATCCCCGAACATGTCGGAAAATAAATCCTCCAGATTGATTCTTCGGCTATAAAATCCCTTTTGTCCCTCAAAACCCTGCCCGAAAAAAGAAAATAAATCATCCCAGCCCGAGGCTGGTCCGCCTTGGGCAGAGAAACCGGAAAAATCCCAACCCGGTCGTCCGCCATAGGCGGAAAATCCCTCAAAAGTCGTGCCAAATTGATCATATTGAGCGCGCTTATTATCATCCGAAAGCACCTGATATGCTTCGTTTATCTCTTTAAATTTTTTTTCATCGCCACCCCTCTTATCTGGATGATACTTTTGAGCGAACTCTCGATAAGCTCGCTTGATTTCATCTTTTGATGCATTTTTATTAATTCCTAATATTTTGTAATAATCCTTAGCCATAATTTATAATTTTACTGTTTCTACTTCTTTTGTTTCTACCTCAACTCTGGTAAATTTCAAAGCCAATAAAAGTTTCAAAACAAGCCAACTGAACAAAATCACAAACGGAATAAAAATAAAACTTAAAATTTTTAACCCGACAAACAAGGCAATTGCCAAACCAAAAGGAATAAACCTTCTGTAAGGACCGGTTGCATTATTTAACTGATAATCTACTAATTTATACAAAATATCTTTTCCTGTATTTTCGCTTTCGATTTTTATTCCGTAACTTTTTTCAATTTCTATTTTCTGTTCCGGACTTAAAATCATATCAGCCGGAGAATCTAAATCTATCCCCTCGGGCAAACGTTCTTTAATTAATCTTTCCAATGGCTTAAGTGCCAAAATAAATTGCTCCTTGGGGATTTTAATTTCGATTTGTTCTGACTGGATTATTTTGGGAGAAAAATAATAAGTTAAAGAAATTAATAAAATTAAAGCGGTCATAAAAATCGGCAGCCCCCTTTTCCAAATATGCCAGAAATTCAAATTAACCTGAACTTTTTCTTCTCTTCTGATTCTTTTGACCCCAATAAAAAATCCGATAAAAAGAATTATCAAACCAATCAAATAATAAAATGGCTCGTTATTAAAAAACATTCCGAATAAAATTATGGTGATTAAGAACGAACTATATAAAATTCTTTTGTCCCTGATTAAAAGCATTGCCAAACATAGAGCAATGTTCCAGACGAGGAAAAGGACAACCCCTGAAATCCAGCAGGCAGTTGTTAACTCTCCGACATAAAAAACATACTGGAGAAAATACCAAAAACACGCGCCCAATAATATCACGGCAAAACCAAGAATAATTTGCTTTTGTAGGGTTGACATATTGACAAGGTTTATAGATATGCTATAATGGTAGTATCCTGAGGAATCAGGAAATCCATAAAAGGAGGCCCATTTGAGGGTAAAAGGCCTAGGGTCAACATTGAAGATTTAAATTCCGCGGCCCCGGCCGGCTGAGATCCACAACGGATCAAGGCCCGGACCCAATCTCGCAAGAGAACGGGTCCTTTTTATTTCTTCTCCCTTTCGCCGGTTCTTAAATCTGGGCCTTCGTCTTTTTTCTGTGCCTCTTGTTGGGCTTTGTAAAGTTCGGTGCCGACTTTCTGAATGGCCTGGGATAGGACGTCAGACGCCTCTTTGATTTCCTCTAAACTCCCACTATCCTTTACTTTTCTCAAGGCCGCAATTTTTTCTTCAATTTCCTTTTTATCTTCTTCTTTAATTTTACCACCAAATTCCTTAATTGTCTTTTCGGTTGTATAAACCAAGGTATCAGCCATATTTCGGGCATCAATCAATTCTTTTTTCTTTCTATCTTCTTCAGAAAACTTTTCTGCTTGTTTTTTCATTTTCTCAATTTCTTCTTTGGAAAGAGCTGAGGAATCTTTGATGGTAATATTCTGGGAACGTCCGGTGGCTCTATCTTTGGCAGTAACTGTCAAAATACCATTAGCATCAATGTCAAAACTTACTTCAATTTGGGGAATTCCTCGGGGAGCAGAAGGGATGCCGTCCAAAATAAATCTGCCCAAGGTTCGGTTATCATAAGCCATTGGTCTTTCGCCTTGTAAAATGTGAATTTCTACTGACGGCTGATTGTCAGCAGCTGTAGAAAATATCTGAGATTTTGAAGTCGGAATAGTGGTATTTCTTTCAATCAAAGGGGTCATTACTGCGCCTAAGGTTTCAATTCCTAAGGTTAGAGGCGTGACATCTAAAAGCAGAACATCTTTAACCTCTTCTTCGCCAGCTAAAATTGCTCCCTGAATTGCTGCGCCCATAGCCACGCATTCCATTGGGTCAACTCCTCGCTCAATTTTTGCACCAAAAATATTCTCAATAAATTTTTGGACAATCGGCATACGGGTTGGACCGCCAACCAAAATTACTTTTTCAACCTCGCTTGGTTTGAGCTTGGCATCTTTTAACGCTCTCTCAATAGATTCCTGACACTTTTCAACAATCGGTCTAACTAATTCTTCAAGTTTTGCCCGAGTGATTTTCATTAATAAATGTTTTGGCCCTTGGCTATCCGCGGTAATAAACGGCAGATTAATTTCAGTTTCCAGAACTGAGGAGAGCTCAATCTTTGCTTTCTCCCCTGCTTCTTTGACTCGTTGCATTGCCATCTTGTCTGATTTTAAATCAATGCCGTTATCTTTCTTGAATTCTTTGATAATATAATCAATCAAGATTTCATCCATATCCGTGCCGCCAAGCTGAGTGTCTCCAGAAGTAGAACGCACCTCAAAAACTCCTTGTCCGAAATTCATAATCGTCACATCCAAAGTTCCTGCCCCAAAATCAAAAACCAAAACCTGCTGGTCTTTTTCTTTGAATTTATCCAGACCATAAGCCAAACAAGCTGCAGTCGGCTCATTTACCAAACGAATAACCTCCAATCCCGCGATCTCTCCAGCATCTTTGGTTGCCTGACGCTGGGCATCGTTAAAATAAGCCGGCACAGTAATTACTGCTTTTTCCACTTTCTGACCCAGGTATAATTCCGCGTCTTTCTTTATTTTCTGGAGAATAAAAGCCGAGATTTGCTGGGGCGTATACTCTTTGCCGGAAACTTTGTATTTGTGGTCAGTGCCCATTTTTCTTTTGGCAGCCGTGATTGTTCCTTCGGGATTTGCCACTGCCTGACGACGGGCTGGCTCACCCACTAATAATTCTCCCTCCTTAGTAAATGCAACATAAGACGGAAATGCTTTTCCGCCAACCAAAGTAGTCCCTTCTGCTGAAGG
>Ga0172362_10000703_pt1 | contig 28039 bp, 24 predicted proteins | sample LakKivs1_kivu2a2_FD_114534 | JGI IMG/M metagenome (GOLD analysis project Ga0172362, IMG submission 114534) | Sediment microbial communities from Lake Kivu, Rwanda - Sediment s1_kivu2a2 | ecosystem: Environmental > Aquatic > Freshwater > Lake > Sediment | place: Rwanda: Western Province, Lake... | reverse complement strand
AGTCCCTCATAGCGGGCAAACATGCGGATGGCATTGATCTCCGGCTGCGCCATCACCCCATAGCCGGCCCCCACATAATCAGATGAGACCATTATCTCCTGCGGGTCAAAGGCCAGCTTTTCTCCCAAGAAGTCGGCGGTGGCTGTGGCCAGCTCGGCAACGTGCGCTTTCAGCTGAAGCTCAGGTTCATCCACGCTGATCCCCAACACCTTGCCACTGTAGCCGAAGAGCTTTGCCCCTGCCACCAGTCCCGCCTGGGTGCCGGCCGATGATGAAGCAAATACGATCCAGTCAGGCCTGATTTCCTGGTCGAGCAATTCTTTAATGGCGAACACGTATGCCGAGGCACCGGTGGTATTCGAGCCGCCGTACGGCACCAGGTAGGGGCGCTGGCCTGCTTCCCATGCTTGCTGAAAGGCCTGCTTCATGTTCTCGTCGCGCTGCTCGCGGCTGGTCCACACAAACCTGGCGTTGAACAGCTGGTCGAGCAACAGGTTGCCGCTTGCCGAAGCGGGTTTTTCACCGCTCAGCACCAGGGTGCATGCCAGGCCCAGGCGAGCGCAGGCTGCAGCGGTCTGGCGGCAGTGGTTGGATTGGATGGCCCCGGTGGTGAGGATGGTGCGCGCACCATTGGCCTGGGCTTCGGCCAGCAGGTATTCCAGCTTGCGAGTCTTATTGCCCCCCATGCCGAGGCCGGTCAGGTCATCGCGCTTCACCAGCAGGTTCGGGCCGCTCAGCACAGCACTCAAGCGGGGCAGCGCCTCTACCGGGGTGGGCAAATGCAGGAATTTGATGCGTGGCAGGGTTCTCATTGCCTCATCCTATGCTTTGTCTCATACTGGCCCGGCCATGCTTGCGCATGATATCCATCAAGCCGGGGAGCGTCTTGGAGTACAGCGTGTAAAGCATGCCGTTGATGGGCAGGTCCCAGGCGCCGATATGGCACTTTAACTTCCCGCCCAGGCCTTCCTTGAACCGGTAGACGCCCCACAAGGGATCGCTTTCCACGAATTCATCGGGCGCGCCCCATAAATCATAGGCGCGGCAGCCGGCCGCCTTAGCCCGTTTAATAGCCTCCCATTGCAGCAGGTAATTGGGCATTTTATCCCGGTGTAAGGGACGTGACATGCCGTAAAAATACCAGGCCTTGCCGGCAAAGCGGAAGATGATTGCCCCAGCCACCGGCTCGCCGTCCACCTCAGCCACCAGGGCCTCCGCCACCGGCTGATCGAGCCGTTTGGGTTCCCGGCTGAACATGAAAGTGCTCCACACCTGGCGATAGTAGCTGTCGTTGCGAATGACGAATCCATCCCGCACCGATGTTTCGGCATACATGCGCAGCAGCATATCCACATCCGACGGTGTGCCGATCCGCACGTACACTCCCTTGCGGATGGCCAGGTTGACATTGTAGCGTGTCTTCTGTTTCATATTTGCCAGCAGCTCTTTTTCACTGGCTTCCAGGTTGATGCACACCGTGTTGCGGAATTGCACCTGTTCATCCGAAAATCGCCAGCTGGAGGTTTTCAACTCCTCGATGATACTTTCCCCCACAGGATTTGCGCTGTAGCCAGGCTTGCCGGGCACGCCACAGCCCACCTCCACGTCGGGATCCACCTTGATGAAGATGACCCTCTGCTTTTGAGCAAATGCGCGTAGGTCCGAAAGCACCCTCAGCCTGAGCGGCTGGTCTTCCCAGTCCAGCAGAGGACCCTTGGGGGCGTACATCACACCCATGGTGCGTGCAAAACCGCCGATATTAATATTGCGCTGCAGGGTGAGCGCAGCTGCCGCTAGCTCCTTGTGCACCGGTTGGCTGGTAAGTTCATTTTTCGAGAATGCCAGCTGGTCGCCTTCTTTATACCACAGCAGGTAGTTCGGCTGCCAGCCAAATTGCGACTTCACCTTACCCCACTCCCAGGTTTGTAAGACGTGGGCACCCTTCAGCCTGGCGATAGCGGTATTCCATTGAAGGGGGTTAATTTGAGCCGGGTTATTGGGTAACATCAGCCTGCCCTCTTTTACTCATGCCTCGACATTTCGATACCTCAGCCATATAGAGTATAGCCGATAAAGCATGGGATTGTAAATACGATCCCAGGGTCCCAATGAGCGCACGAGCATCCCACCGAAACCGCGCTTGAAGCGGTATACCCCCCACAGGCCATCGCTGCGCGTGGTGAAATTCGCCTCCAGGGTGGCCTGGTCGGCATCGGGTACTCCCCACAGATCGTATTGCCCGCAGCCCTGCGATTTTGCCCAGCGCATGGCTTCCCACTGCAGCAGGTAATTGGGCATTTTATCGCGCTGCGCATCCGATGAGGCACCATAAAAATACCAGGCGCGCCTTCCCATGCGGAATGCGATCAATCCCGAGATCGGCTGGCCTTCATATTGGGCCAGCAGCAGCAGGCACTGGTTCCTGGCGTGGAAGAGCTCGCAAGCACGGCGGTAGTAAGCCAGACTGTGGATGCCGAACTGGTCGCGCTGGCCAGTGATTTTCATCAGATGGTAAAAAGCGTCGAGCTCGACCTGCGGCTGGACGATCACATTTTTCTTGAGCGCCAGGTTGATATTGTAGCGTGTTTTTTGCTTCATCCGCCCGAGGATGTGGGCTTCATCTAAGGTTAAATCTACCAGCAGGGTACGCTGGGGTTGGATGCCGTGCGCGCTGGGAACGAAACCGGCTGGTACGACGGGTTGGCGCTCTCCTTGAATTGGCTCTTGCGCTTCGAATAGGTCCGGTTCGACCTTTAGAAAGGCGCAGTGTTTTTCCCGGCACACTGCATCAATGGCCGGCCATAACTGCTCCCATGACTCACCCACGGGGCCTTTGGGGATGTAAGCGAAGCTCACCCCGGGGAGCACGCGCTTAGTTAGGATTTGCGCTCCGCATTGGCCGGCAATGACGTGGGTAGGTTGCCAGCCGAAATCTTCTTTTAGTGACCCCCAGGCACTGGTCTGCAGGATGTGAGGGCTGGGAAACCTGGCCAGGAAATCATCCCAATCCGAAAGGCTGACCGTGGCCATGGCACCTAGATGACCGAGGTTAAATCGGGGATGGGCGTGCTGCTCACCGCGGCGCCCGGTACTATGGCATTGAGCATACTGACGATCTGGTCGGGATCACCCTTTTCCCCGAGCTCGATGAGGGCGTTGACCGCTGTTTCCAGGTCACCGCCATTGAGCACCTCGTTTTCGTTAAGGCGCAGGATATCTGGATGGATGGTGGCCACGTAATCAGCGCCTTCATCCCACAAGGCTTCCCTCAGCTTCTCACCCGGGCGGATGCCGGTGAACACGATCTCGATATCCTTGCCTGGCTCCAACCCCGAAAGGCGGATTAAATCCTGCGCCAGGTCCAGGATCTTGATCTGCTCGCCCATGTTAAGCACGAACACCTCTCCGCTTTCGCCCATGGCGGAAGCCTGCAAAACCAGGTGAACGGCTTCGGGGATGGTCATAAAATAGCGCTCCATATCCGGGTGGGTCACGGTGACAGGCCCTCCATCATCGATCTGGCGCTTGAATCTCAGTAATACGCTGCCCCGGCTGCCCAACACGTTGCCGAAACGCACCACGGAGAACGACTTTCCACTGCGCTTGGCCGCGTCCAGCACCAGCATCTCCCCCAGGCGCTTGGTAGCGCCGTATACGCTGGTCGGGCAAATGGCTTTATCTGTCGATATCATCACCAACTTATCCACCCTGTTGTTGATGGCAGCTTCAACCAGCACGCGCGTACCCAGCACATTATTGCTGATGGCCTCCTCGATGTTAGCCTGCATCAGGGGCACGTGTTTGTGGGCTGCGGTATGAAAAACCACTTGCGGCTGGTAACTGGCGAACAGCTGGTTGATGTGCTTTTCGTCACGGATATCGGCGATCAACGGCTGGATGGTTAGCGTGGGGTAGCTTTGCTCGAGCTCCACTAGGGTCTCGAAAATACTATTTTCACCGTGCCCCAGTAAGAATAGCTCCCCAGGTTCCCAGCGGGCTATCTGGCGGCATAATTCCCTGCCGATCGATCCACCCGCACCGGTGACCAAAACACGCCGGCCGTTCAGGCTCAACCCCACCAGCTCGCTGTCGATGTGTGCCGGTGCCCTGCGCAACAGGTCGGTGATGTCCACTTCGCGCAGCCGATTTACGCTTACTTTTCCCCCGATCAGTTCGTGCAGGCTCGGCATGGTGCGTGAAGGGATATTCTTGATGCGGCACACATCAGCCACCTTACGGACGACCTGTCCCGTGGCACTCGGAATGGCGATGATCACCTCATCCGGCTTCTTGGAATCGATCAGGTGGCTTAATTCGTCCAGTTTTCCGATCACCGGTGTGCCGTGAATCTCCTGTTTCTGCTTGGCATTGTCATCATCTACGAATCCCACTGGCTTCAAGTTGGCCTGGGGATTGCGTTGCATCTCGCGCACCACCAGTGCCCCGGCATCACCAGCGCCTACCACCATCACCCGCCTCACCCTATTTCCAGGTTGCTGGGCAGTGGCACGGCTTTCGATGAAGATGCGGTAGGAAAAGCGCAGGCCTCCCACAGCCAGTAGAGAAAGCAGCCAATCGATGATCAGCACCCCCCGTGAAAATTCCAGGTCTCTCATCACCAGGGAAGCGATTAGCACCAGCACTCCCAGGATGATCGACGCTGTGGTTACCGCAATGGCGATCAATTTTAGCTCGCGGATGCTGGCGTATTCCCATACCCTCCGGTATAGGCCGAATTGATAATACACCAGCGGTTTCATGATTAACGCCGCCACCAACATGATCAGGATTTGATGCCTGAAATCGAAGATCCTGGCGCCCAGCGGCAAGCGCAGCATGAAGCTGCCCAGCACGCATACTATGATGAATAACAGGTCCCCAACCAGCACCATCCGATTTCTGGAAAGGAAACGAGGCTTCACCTTATCTGCCTTTAAGACTGAACATCTGGGTGGGTGTCTGTAAAATGATACGTAGATCCATCAGCATGTTGCGGTGCATGATATAGTACAGGTCAAACTCAAGCTTTTCGATCGTTTCGTCGATCGTGGCAGCATATTGCTGGTTCACCTGCGCCCAACCGGTGATCCCCGGGCGCACTAACAGGCGTGCCCGATAAAATGGTACGTGTTTCTGGAACCATTGCACCAGTTCCGGCCGCTCTGCCCGCGGACCCACCAGGCTCATCTCTCCATGCACCACATTGTAAAACTGCGGCATTTCATCGATGTGCGTTTTACGCAGGAAGCGTCCCACTCGAGTGGCCCGGCGATCGTTCTCCTCTGCCCATTGAGGCTGGCCGTTTGGCTCAGCGTCCTGCTTCATGGTGCGGAATTTATAGATGTGATACAGCGAACCACCCCGGCCCATGCGGATTTGTTTGTATAGAACCGGCTTGCCCGATTCCATCAAGATAGCTAATGAAACGAAGGGAAATAAAAGGATAAGGATAAGCAAACCAATCATCCCACCCAGGATATCCAACAATCGCTTGGCCATCTCGGAGAACGCCTCCGGGCGTGATTTATCCACGAAAGAGCGCAAGATCCATTCCGTTTCCAGGTAGCGTATGGGCACGCGGTGCAGCAGCTCTTCGTATGCCACAGGCATGCGGATGATCTCGATGCCAAGTTCCTGCGCGTCCAGCAATGCCTGGAACATGCCACCCTGCATCTGCCCCGAGATGGCTACAATCAGATCGGTGATCTGATGGTCGGCAATGGCTTTCAACAACGCCTCACAGCCCCCAAGCACTTGATACCCTTCGATGGCTTGTCCATTTTTTAGCGGGTCGTCATCGATGATTCCCACCAGCACGTATGGGTGCGGTTTGACCTGGTTGATGATCTTCAGCATGATCTTACCCGTATCCCCCGCGCCAACCAGTAGCACCTTTCGCAGGAATTGAGGCGCGGTAAAGATGCGGATATAAAGCAGCCGCCAGAATAAGGTAAGCGCGAACACGCTGATGATGAACGATGCGATTCCAATTCTGGGAAGGGATTTCGGCTCGGAGGTGAAGTAGAACACCATGTAAAAGACCAATCCAATCAATGCCGAGTAAGCGATGTTGCGCAGGGTTTGTCCGGGATCCCTGGCGCGGCGTTCATCGTATAACCTCGCCATCAACAGGGGCCATATAAAGGGAAACAGAAAGAACCAGTTGGGCAGGCGTTGGATGAAGCTGAGGTCGTAATTTTGAAATATATCTGCAACCGACCAGACGTACGTGGCGATCACCAAGGCGATAAATGCCATCAATAAGTCCCCAAGGAGTAACAGCGTTCTCCGTTCCCTGGGTCGCAGCCGCCATATCGCTGAGGTTGGGATGGTTTTTGCCGTGTTCATAGTTCACCTTCAAGTGGGGATGGCTTATGCACACCCCCCCATAGGAAAGCTGCGCCCCACGAAAAGTGAATGGTAGCAATCGCCAGCGGTACTCCGATGGCAAGCAGAGGAGTTTTATGTTTCAGGCTCATCAAGATACCGACGCCGAGGATGATGATAACATATGGTATCACAATAATCGCGAATAACCAACGCGCCAGCTGGATAATCATGCTGAGCAAACCCAGGGCGATCACTGCCAGGACGAATAATGGCGGTAGGCACTGGCGCCAGCGCAGGGTGCGCGGATATCTGCGCAGCATTTGTGCTTTCCAGTAACCGTACCGCCAGTACTGCCTGGCTAGTTCCTTTAAAGTAGGCCTGGCATAATATGTGGAACAGATGGAAGGGTCCATCCATACACGCCCGCCCGACTGCCGGATGCGGGCGTTGAATTCATAATCCTCATTGCTGAGCAGACTCTCATTGAACGGGCCGATCTTGCTGATCAGCCTCTTGTGGTAGGCCCCAAAAGGCACCGTATCCACTTCCTGGGCGTCGCCCCCGATGCGGTAACGCGCATCGCCGGCACCCAGTGGGTGCGACACTGCCACGGCAATGGCTTTGGCCATCCAGGTGGAGGCACCCGGGGCAATTTTCCAGATACCCCCCACGTTCTCTCCGAAGCCTTCCTCCAGGCCGTTGACGCATTTTTGGATGTAATCGCGGCCTGGGGTGGAATGAGCGTCCATGCGGATGATGAAAGTCCCCTGCGAGGCTTCAATGGCCCTGTTTAAGGCTGCCGGAATGATGCGCCGGCGGTTATCCACCACCTTGACCATTAGATCCGGGTGCTGCGAGCAATAATCAGCGATCCTGCCCCGCGTGGCATCGGTGGACATTCCATCAGCGATAACCACTTCAATCTCGTCGCGCGGAAAGGTCTGGTCGTGGATCGAATCAAGCAGTTGTGTGATCGTGGCTTGCTCGTTATAACAGGGCACAATTACTGAAACTTTGATCATCAGCTGGGTATAAGAGAGTATCCTCGGTGAAGGGTGGAACGATCGGGTAAATTCGAAGATCGCAGCTGTCTCAATCGCCCACCAGGGCAATAGCCTCGATCTCCACGGCGGCCCCTTTCGGTAATGCTGCCACCTGTATGGCAGACCGGGCTGGAGGGCTGGCTTTGAAAAATTCCGCATAGATATTATTCATACGCGAAAAATCGGCCATATCACGCAAGTACACGGTGGTTTTTACCACCCTCTCTAGGGATGAGCCAGCTTGCTCCAAAATGGCCTGCATATTGAGCAAAGCCTGCCTGGTTTCCTGTTCGATGCCCCCCTCAATGATATTACCTGTTTCAGGGACAATACCCAGCTGCCCGGCGGTAAAGATCAGCTGCCCGGCTTTCACCCCGGCAGAATAAGGCCCAATTGCCTTAGGAGCACGATCGGTGTGGATAATTTCTTTTTTTGGTTCCGGCATGGAGATCTCCTCAGTTTATCTTGTTTACGTGTTGTGAATTACTCGAATTTTAAGGATTGCAGGACGTCTGCTAGGGCGGCCGAAAATACTTCTGACATGATAGCCTCATCCACCTGGTATGGACCGCCAAAAACACCATCCTGGTAAAGCTCGCGAGCCTGCCTGGAATTCGCCAATCCCGGTATGCTCGGCTGCAGCTTCTCTCCTTCGGGCAGTTCGCCCAGGCGGGTGAATGGAAAGGCTTCGATCCAGCCTGCGTGGAAGGAGCGCAAGCCATGTTTCGTGGCCACGATTTCCACACTGTGAGCCTGCCACCAGGCGTACCAGGATAATCGCAGCTGGGGCAGCTCGTTTGCCAGCTCGTACAGCCTGGCGCGGGCGGGATCGTTCCCTCCGTGTCCGTTCAGGAACAGCAGGCGGTGAAATCCCTGGTGATAGGCAGAGCGCACCAGGTCCTCGACCAGGTCCAGAAAGGTGGTCGCCCGTAGGCTGAAGCTCCCAGGGTAATCCAGGAAGTAGGGTGAGACGCCATAGTTCACCACCGGTGCCACCAGCACCCCGCTTTTTTGGCTGGCGGCATCCGCCAATGCGAGCGGTATTTTAACATCTGATAGCAGGCTCAGGTAGCCGTGTTGCTCGCAGGCACCTAAAACCAGCATCAACCTGTCCTCTTCCTTCAAGTACTTTTCAACGTCAAACCAGGAACAGTCTTCGAATCGCATCGTGGGTATCCTCTGGCAGGATTATACATCTCATGAGGTTAAATTCATATAATACCCTATCGATGACAGGATGGTTTTCTAAAAAACATATGATGTTCGGTAATTTGACATGCTTTCCTCTTATGGTAAAATGAGCGAGTTACTTTCTCGGATGATGTGAATTTTATTGGTAGTTAGCGGTAGTTAAGCGAAAGGCAATCATTCCACACATGCAGGAGAATCATCATGCAGAGCGATTGGCTTTTTATTGGTCTGTTTCTGCTCATCGTGGCTCTGTTCCCTGGTGCACCAATTATTCTGGCAGGTTTGATTGGTCCCCACAAGCCGAGTAAACCCAAATCACAAACCTATGAATGTGGTATCGAAACCGTAGGGGAGACCTGGATCCAATTCAGGGTGCAGTATTATATTTTCGCCCTCACCTTCCTGGTATTTGACGTGGAGCTGGTGTTCCTTTTCCCGTGGGCGGTGGCATTCGACCAGCTCTCTTTGTTCGGCGTTCTATCGGGGGTGGTGTTCATCCTGATCCTGTTTGCCGAGCTGCTTGCAGCATGGAGGAAAGGTGTCTTGGAGTGGGCATAGCGTATGAGTGTGGGAAAAATAAAAAGGCTGCAGGAAGGATTCCTCAGCCTTTTATTTGTCGTTGGCGGGCTGCCAATACGCTTTGTAATGATAGGAGTGAGTGATGAATTTCTTGAGTGATCCCATCACTTTTATCGGGAGCTGGTTGACCAACTTGCTGCTCGGCTGGGGCCTGTCGCAGGCGCTGGTTAACACGATCGTAAAATTCATCGGTGCAGGGCTGGTGGGCACCTTTGGCTTCGCCCTGGTCATCTTCACTATCTGGCTAGAACGCAAGCTCTACGGCCGCATCCAAGACCGCCTGGGACCCAACCGGGTGGGTCCGTATGGCATCTTCCAGACTTTCCCGGATATGATCAAAATTTTCACCAAGGAATACATTACCCCTGATGGAGCCGATAAGGTAATTTACAACCTGGCACCCATATTGTCCGTCTCAGCGGTGCTGCTGGCTTGGGCTGTGATTCCCTTCGCCCACACCATCGTGGGCACCGATGTGAACGTTGGGGTGCTGTACATCGTGGCGGTGGGTGGTATTGGCTCTCTGGGCATCATTCTAGCGGGTTTCGCTTCAAATAATAAATATTCGCTGCTGGGCGCATTTCGGGCAGTCGCACAGGTGGTCTCTTATGAAGTCCCCATGGTCCTGGCCTTACTCGTCCCGGTGCTCTTAGGTCGCACCATGGGGGTGAACAGCCTGGTGAATGCACAAAGCGTGTGGTTCATTGTCATGTCACCCATTGCGGCGTTCATCTTTTTCACCAGCGTCATCGCCGAAACCGGCCGGGCTCCATTCGATCTGTTGGAGGCCGAGTCTGAAATCGTGGCCGGCTACCAAACCGAATATTCGGGCTTGAAATTTGGCATGTTCTACGTGGGCGAGTTCCTGCACGCCTTCACCATATCAGCCCTCACCGCCACCCTGTTCCTGGGGGGCTGGCGTGGTCCATTTGCCCAGCAAGTGCCTATCCTGGGGGTAGCCTGGTTCTTCATCAAGGCTTTCATCGTATATTTCGTGGTGGTGCTGATCCGCATCTCCATGCCACGCTTGCGCATCGACCAGATGTTGAATTTCAACTGGAAATTCCTCACCCCCTTGGCGCTGATCTTGCTGGTGGTCACCGCCGTGGTTGATAAGCTGTTTTACCTGGCGATCCCTAGCGTTACCATTAGCGCAGCTTACCTTCCGTGGGCGCGCGCCGGCATTCATTTATTGGTTAACCTGGTGATCTTGCTGGTACTCATCCAGATCTTAAAAGGCTACCAGATTAAAAGCCGGGTGGTGGTCGCCCAACCCCGGGCGGTAGTGATAACACCGCTGGCGGAGGTTAAGACGGTACCCCAGGAAGGGTCAAAGGCCTATGACTCCTGAGCAGATCATATTCATCATTGTAGCGGTCGTGACCCTCACCGCAGCCTTATCGGTGGTTACCAGCCGTAACCTGATCCATTCGGCCTTGTGGTTGATCCTGGCCCTATTTGGAGTGGCCATCTTTTACGTGCTACTTGATGCTGGTTTCTTCGCCGTCATCCAGGTGATCATTTATATCGGTGCCATCGCGATCTTGTTCATTTTTGCCGCCATGCTCACCCGCCGGGTGATGCAGGATAGCGACCCGCAGACCAATTCCACCTGGTGGCTGGGAGCCCTGATCGCCGGGTTGTTATTTGCTGGCCTCGCCCTGGTGTTGACTAACTGGCCGGGTTTAAGCACCCCGGCCTCCCCGCTGGCGGGTGACTCGGAGAAGATCCGCCAGCTGGGCCTGGCACTGGTCTCGCCAGATCATTATGTCCTGCCATTTGAGCTGGCATCTATCTTGCTGGTGGCAGGTATGATTGGGGCGATCTATGTAGCAGGAGAGAAGAAGCGATGATCCCGCTGGCCTGGTATCTGATTTTCGCAGCTGTCCTATTTTGTATCGGGCTGTATGGCGTGCTGGTGCGCAAGAATGCCATTGCCATCCTGATGGGCATCGAATTGATGTTGAATTCGGTGAATATCAACCTCATCGCCTTCTGGCGCTATCGCTCTTCGCAGGGCATCGCCGGGCAGGCATTCGCCATCATCGTCTTTGCCATAGCCGCCGCCGAGGTGGCGGTGGGTTTAGCCCTGATCATCTCGATTTATCGCCGGCGTAATTCCATTATTGCTGAAGATATGAATATGATGAAGTGGTAAACAGAAAGGCTCAATATGTCGACTGACTTGCTCATTTGGCTCCTTCCACTTCCGCCCCTGCTAGCGTTCTTCCTGATCGTTTTATTCACCCGGCGCAATCACGCTCTCAGCCACAGCCTGGGTGTGGGCGCCGCCCTGCTTTCCTGGCTGGGCAGCATGGTGATCTTCATCCGCGCCATCAACACCCCGCACCTGGGGTCACACCCATTCGGTTCCGACTCGATCGTAAACTGGCTGCCCACCGGGGATAGCTGGCTGCAGATCGGCGTGCGGGTCGATCCGCTGACTGCGGCGACCCTGTTTTTCGTCGCCTGGACCATACTGATGATCTTCCTCTATAGCGTGGGATACAGCAATTACGGCCAGCCGAAAGGTGACCATGATAAGCCAGGTCTGCAGCCGCATGGCGCAACTATTAGCGATGAGCACGGCCACAAGCATGTGGTTCCCTCGGTTGAGCCGATGTACTCACGCTTTTTTGCCTTCCTAGGCCTGTTCGCCTGTGGCATGTACACCCTGGTGGTTTCCGATAACCTGCTCACCCTGTTCATCGGCTGGGAGATCATGGGGTTGTGCTCCTACCTGTTAATCGGTTTCTGGTACCAGAAGCCATCCGCCCGGGCTGCCATGATCAAGGCTTTCCTGACTACCCGCGTGGGCGATGTGTTCATGCTGCTGGGAATCGCCTACCTGTACTCTTCCATCGGCTCGCTCAGCTTCTCGGAAATTTTCAAGCCCGAAACCCTACAGAAACTGGGCTCCACCCCGGCTGTGGGGGGCATCCTGGGGCTGTCTGCTGCCGGATTAATTGGCATCCTGCTGTTCATCGGCACCATCGGCAAATCAGCGCAGTGGCCCCTGCACGTTTGGCTGCCGGATGCCATGGAAGGCCCCACCCCGGTATCTGCCATGATCCATGCCGCCACCATGGTCTCAGCTGGTGTGTACCTGGTCATCCGCATGTTCCCCTTGCTGCAGGTGGGTAGCACTCCCGAGAATATCTCTCCCGCCATGGGGGTGCTGGCTTTCATCGGAACTTTAACTGCCATCTTCTCTGCCACCATTGCGGTTGCGCAGAATGACATCAAGCGCGTGCTGGCTTACTCCACCATCTCGCAGTTAGGCTACATGATCGCTGCCCTGGGCATCGGTGCATACGTGGCGGTGGCCTTCCACCTTGTGACCCACGCCTTCTTCAAGGCCCTGCTCTTCCTCGGCTCGGGTTCGGTGATCCATGGCGTCGAGCACGGCGTGTACCACACCGGCGAGACGATCGACCCGCAAAACATGTTCAACATGGGCGGCCTGCGCAAGAAGATGCCCATCACTTTCTGGACCTTTCTGATCGGCGGCTTTGCCCTATCTGGCTTCCCATTCATCACCGCCGGGTTCTGGTCGAAAGACGAGATCCTGGCGGAGGCTTTTGGCAGGGGCTATTGGGTAGTGTTTATTGTGCTGGTTCTGGCAGCCTTTTTAACTGCCTTCTATACCATGCGGCAGATCACCCTGACCTTCCTGGGCAAGCCGCGCACCCAATCTGCCCAGCACGCCCAGGAAACCCATTGGACGATGACCCTGCCCCTGGCGACGCTGGCATTTTTTGCCGTCACGCTTGGCTGGCTGGGCATTTCCGAGTCGTTCCCCCTGATCGGAGGCCTTATCCCCAACCACGTGCATGAATTCCTAAGCGATACCCTGCTGGTACCGCCGGAAGCATTACCGTTTAATCTCGCCCCACTGCTGCTGTCCATCCTGGTCTCCTTGGGCGGCTTGACCCTGGGATGGCTGATGTATCGCAAGCAAAGCTCCGCGGCCGAGGATCCCCTGCAGTCAGCTCTCGGCCCTGTGTACACCGTGCTGAAGAACAAGTACTACTTCGATGAGCTTTACGATTTGCTCCTGGTGCGGCCGGCTTATTGGCTGGCCAGCACCTTCACCAACCAGCTCCTGGATCGCGGCATCATCGATGGCGTCCTGCACCTCATCGCCCGGGTGGCCTCCAACGTGGGGCACGTTTTCCGCAATTACATCGATAAACCCGTGGTAAATGGCTTCGGTGATTTCGTGGGGACAGGGATCAAGAAGGTTGGCCAGGGCTTGAGGATCATCCAGACCGGCAAGGTCCAGCAATACCTGCTCATGGCACTGGTTTTGGCATTTGGCGCAATGTTCTATCTGTTGTACACGGTGATCCCGCATTAAAGAGCTTGCTGTGCCAGGTCGGGCTGGCAGAGCATGAGGAGTACATGATGGGTTTCGTAAGCAATAATTTACTCTCACTGATCTTATTTTCTCCGGTGGTCGTGGCACTGCTACTGCTTTTCCTACCCCAGGAAGATCACAAGCTGCTCAGGTGGGTGACATTACTTGGCAGCCTGGTTCCGTTGGGCTTCTCCGTGTATCTGTGGATATCGTTCAAATCCGGGGTTCCTGGCTTCCAATTCGAGATCCAGAGCTTGTGGTACGGTGCGATCAGCTCCTCTTACCACCTGGGGGTGGATGGATTATCCTTGACCATGGTACTCTTGACCACCTTGCTCACTCCTGTTTCAGTACTGGCCTCCTTCAGCATCAAGGAGCGGGTGAAAGCCTACATGATCTTATTTCTGCTACTCGAAACCGGCATGCTGGGGGTGTTCCTTTCGCTCGATCTCCTGATGTTCTTCGTGTTTTGGGAAGTGGGCCTGGTGCCCATGTATTTCCTGATCAACCAGTGGGGCAGCGAGAAGGGTGAGCGTGAAATCTGGGGTGGACGCAAGATCGCAGCTCGCACTTACGCCTCCTTCAAGTTCATGATCTATACTATGGCGGGTTCCCTGGGCTTGTTGCTCGCCATCCAGATGATCGGGGTATCCTTCCGCACCTTTGACCTGGCCAGGCTGTTCACCTTATTTCCCACGGTTACTCACCTCTCCAACATTCCTCTGAACTTATCTCTCGAGGTGGTGAAAACCATCGCTTTCTGGGCTTTTGTGCTCGCTTTTGCCATTAAGGTGCCGGTGTGGCCCTTCCATACCTGGCTGCCCGACGCCCACACTGAGGCACCCACGGCCGGCTCGATGATATTGGCCGGTGTACTGCTCAAACTGGGTGCTTATGGCTTCCTGCGCCTGGTATTGCCCTTGTATCCCCAGGAAGCCCACCAATATGCCTGGGTGCTGGCCTTGCTGGCTGTGATGGGCATCATCTTTGGTGCCCTGGCGGCTTACGGTCAGGATGATTTCAAGCGCTTGGTGGCCTATTCCTCGGTCAACCACATGGGTTTCGTCGTGTTGGGCATTGCCGCAGCCGCTTTTGCCGTCGGCACGCAGGACGCGGTGATTGCCTTGAATGGTGCCGTCCTGCAGATGTTCAACCACGGGCTTTCAGCAGCGGCCATGTTCTTCCTGGTGGGTGTCATTTATGAGCGGGCGCATACTCGCAACCTGAATGATTTTGGCGGCCTGTTCCCCCTGGTGCCGGTGTACGGCGGGGTGCTGATCTTCACCTCCATGGCCTCACTGGGATTGCCGGGGTTGAACGGTTTCGTCTCCGAATTCCTAGTTCTGCGCGGCTCATGGCCGGTTTTCACCCTGTTCACGGCTTTATCCATCATCGGCCTGTTCTTCACCGGGGCGTACATCCTGAAGGGGATTAAAAAAGTGTTACACGGTCCCACCAACGAACATTGGGTGGGGCACCTCTCAGAGATCAACGGGCGAGAACTGGTGGTGGTCGGCCCGCTGATGGCACTCATGCTGTTGATCGGTGTCTGGCCAGGATGGATTCTGAACATCATCAACTCCGCCATGCAAGTGCTGTCCAGAATTTAAGCCAATGACCACTACCCGGATTTCAAGCTTGAAAATTCGCAGCCTGCTTTTGAGGTGATGTATGCATTTCCCAATCCTTAGCGTCATCGTGCTCACTCCCATCATCGCCGGGATGATCATCCTGCTCATCCCCAGCGACCGCAAGGTAGTGGTGCGCTATGTTGCCCTGGCTGCCGCCAGCCTGGCTCTGGTGCTATCCGCTGTTGTGTATATCAGCTATAATCCTGCCGTCGGGGGCTACCAGTTCGTCGAAAATTATAGCTGGATGCCAGAACTGGGAATCACGTACTATGTCGGCGTTGACGGCATGAACGCGCCACTGGTGCTGCTCACCGGGATCGTGATGTTCACCGGCGTGCTGATTTCCTGGGGCATCGATGATAGGCCGCGCGAGTTTTTCGCTTTTCTGTTCATCCTGGCCACCGGTGTATTCGGGGTTTTCGTGACTCAAGACCTGTTCATGCTGTTCTTCTTCTATGAGATCGCCGTCTTCCCCATGTACTTGCTGATCTCCATCTGGGGTTGGATCAAGACGCGTGAGTACGCTGCTATGAAGCTGACCCTGTACCTGTTCATCGGCTCGGTGATCTCATTGGTGGGCGGGCTGGCGCTGTATTTTGGATCGGGCTTGAATACCTTCGATATGATCAAGTTGGCCCAGGCAAATTTCCCTGAGAGCTTCCAGGTGTTTTGGTTCCCCTTCGTCTTCTTCGGATTTGCCGTGTTGGGAGGCATCTTCCCCTTCCACAACTGGAGCCCCGATGGCCACGTGGCGGCACCCACGGCGGTCTCGATGTTCCACGCCGGGGTGCTGATGAAGCTGGGGGCCTTCGCTGCCCTCCGAGTGGGCATCATGCTGCTGCCCATCGGCGCCTTGCACTGGCGCTGGCTGATCCTGGCCCTTGCCCTGGTAAATGTAGTCTACGGCGCCTTCATCGCCATGGTGCAAACAGACTTTAAATATGTCATCGGTTTCTCGTCTGTATCCCACATGGGCCTGGTGATGATGGGTTTTGCCACCCTTAACAAGAACGGCCTGACCGGCTCGGGCATCCAGATGTTCTCGCACGGCGTGATGACGGCTCTCTTCTTTGCGGTGGTAGGCATGGTGTATGACCGGGCGCATACCCGTGAGATCAACGAGTTGGGCGGCTTTTCCAGGAAAATGCCCTGGGTGGCGGTAGCGTTTATTATTGGCGGCCTGGTATCGATGGGCATGCCGGGCCTGTCTGGATTCGTGGCCGAGTTTCCCATTTTCATGGGGGTGTGGCAGGTGCAGCCCATCGTGGCTATCATTGCTTCGATTTCCATCGTGATCACCGCATCCTACATCATCCGCATCATCGGGAGGGTTTTCTTCGGGCCGATGAAACTGGAATTCGAGGGGCACGTTGGAGATGTGACGGTAAAAGACAAGCTAGCCCTCACCCTGCTGTGCGTGGTCATGATTACCATCGGTATTTACCCGGCCATTATGAGCGGGTTGGTGTCGTCAGGTGTAGACCGCATCCTGAGCCTGCTGGGAGGTGCATAAATGACCATCCCGAGCTTCGAACTGAACATGGTTATAGCAATCCTGCCTGAAATCCTGCTGGTTGCGCTCACAGGCATCATCCTGGTGCTGGATGCGCTGTGGAAACCCGAGCGAAAACGTGCCTTTGGTTGGCTGACCGCTGGCGGGTTGCTGGTGGTGATGGTGATCAGCTTCCTGGTGTCTGCGCCTTCCGGGGAAGACCACCTGATATTTGGCGGTATGCTACGTCAGGATTGGCTGGCATTTGCCTTCAATGTGGTGTTCATGTTCGCCGCAGCCATCACGGCCTTGTTCGCCATGGATATAGAGGGCCTGGGGCAGAAAGGTGAGTTCTACGTGTTGATGCTCGTCTCCACCCTGGGGATGAGCCTGATGGCAGCTTCCGCCGACATCATCATGCTTTACCTGGCCATCGAGACCACTTCCATCCCCATGTATATTCTGGCGGGCTTCATGACCCGCGAGGATAAATCTACCGAATCGGGCTTCAAATATATGCTGTTCGGGGCTGCCGCATCAGCCATCATGCTGTACGGGTTCAGCCTCTTGTACGGGTTCACCGGTCAGACCAATATTTACCAGATTGCCTCCAGTTTTTCAAGCCTGGACTTTCCCAAAATTACTGTGTTGGGCAGCTTGCTGCTCGTGCTGGTTGGCTTCTCTTTCAAGATTTCCGCCTTTCCCTTCCACTTCTGGGCGCCTGATGTCTATGAAGGTGCACCGACCCCGGTTGTCGGGTTCTTGTCCACTGCCTCCAAGGCCGCCGGGTTTGTGGTTGTGCTGCGGGTGCTGGTGGATGTGTTTACCCCCGCCGCAGCCCCGGATTGGATTAACCTGCTGGCCATCATTTCGGTGATCACCATGACATTGGGCAACGTGCTGGCCCTAGCGCAGAAGAACATCAAGCGCCTGCTGGCCTATTCCTCCATCGCCCATGCCGGCTATATCCTGATAGGTGTGGTGGCCATCTCTGCCCTGGGCCAGTCCAGCGTGGTCTTCTACTTGATCGCCTACCTGATCACCAACCTGGCAGCCTTCGGGGTGGTGATAACCTTCTCCAGGGTGGTCGGCTCAGATGACATAACGGCCTACTCTGGGCTCAGCCGCAGGAAACCCTGGCTGGCTCTGGCCATGCTGGTGGCCTTTTTATCCCTGGCCGGCATGCCTCCCCTGGCAGGCTTCGTGGCCAAAGTGTTCGTCTTTGCCGCAGCGGTCAAGTCGGATATGATCTGGCTGGCCTTCGTGGGCGTGCTCAATTCCATCGTCGGGCTTTACTACTATCTGACCGTGCTGAAATATGTCTATCTCTATCGCTCGGATGATGAAACCCAACCGCTACCCATCTCCAAGCCCTATACCCTGGCCTTGTCGATCCTGATCTTGGGCATCATCGTCGTTGGGACGCTATTCGGCCCGTGGTTTCAGCTTTCATCCCGCATCGCGGCATCATTATTTTGAACTTTGTATGAATTTTCATTATTTTTGACCGCTAAACAGGTATAATGTTGACGTTATCAGTATCCTTATGATAAAATCCGGCAACCATGAACCTAGAGATCCACCGCCAGAATCAAAAGACAAAGGTTCTACGCTGAATAAACTGGCAATTTATTCGGTGGGTGGGCAAATAGGTTGTGCTACGATCCTGATTGTGGTGTTGTGTTTGTTTATCGGTATTGGGCTCGATAGGTTGCTCCATACCCAACAACATGTAATGGTGATGCTCTTCGTTCTGGCTGCGGGTCCGCTCGCTCTGGTTGTCTCGTATTTTTTAGCGATGCGGGCGGTCAAACAAGCTCAAGCGAATCAAAAGGACCCGGCTAAAAGTGACGTAAAGCCCGGGCAGGAGGATGAGGAACGTGAGTGAAGCTAAACCGCGGAAACGTTTTGGGTTGAAGCGTTGGATCATCCTGGCATTGGTCGGGGTGGGTTTTTATGCTGCCTTTCTAGGGCCATCGATCTTAAAACCGGTCAGCCCGCCGGTGGTGATGCCGGCTGAGAACACCGGCCTGCATATCGGCTCCTTTCAGATCACCAACACGATCCTCACGACTTTACTGGTCGACCTGCTGCTTATTCTTATGGCGATTGGGGTTTACAGGTTTATCAAAAAAGGCAAGTTGATACCCGGCGGATTTTATAATATCTACGAAGCCATTTTTGAGTTCCTCTGGAACGGTGTCGAAAGCGCCGCAGGGAAATGGGCTCGCCGCATTTTTCCAGTCACCGCCACGATCTTCCTGTTGATCTTTACCGCCAACATGATCAAGCTTCTCCCTGGGTTTGAGAGTATCGGCCTGGTTGAGCCATCCATCACCGGCGCGGGTTATGCACCGTACAAACTCTTCCAGATCGGTAATCTTGAAGTATTCACGCTTGATAAAGCTCAGCCGGTCGATGTTTCTGAATCCGCATCTTCAGCTGAATCGGCGGGTCATAGTGAGGCGCTGTGCACTTCCTGCGAGATCATCCCCTTCCTGCGCGGCTCGGCCACCGATCTAAATTTCACCTTCGGTTTAGCGGTGGCTACCATGATAATGGTGCAGGTGTATGGCGCCTGGGCATTGGGACCTGGATATTTTTCTCGCTTCTTACCCATTGACCAATTGATCTCAGGAGGAATCTTCGGATTGATCAACTTCGTAGTGGGCATTCTGGAAATCATCCTCGAAATCGCTAAGATCATTTCTTTTGCATTCCGTCTATTTGGCAATATTTTCGCTGGGGTTATTCTATTATCGATCCTAGGGGCATTACTTCCAGTCCTCATCCCCCCGGGCTTGTATATCTTTGAAATCTTCTTCGGCGCCATCCAGGCCTATGTTTTCTATTTGTTGGCCACAATTTTCCTCAGCAGTGCCACGGTAAGTCATCACGGTGAAAGTTAAAACCTAACAAGAGATTATCAAGACAAGGAGTATCATGACATGAACGATCCAGTCGCTTTTGTGAACGCATATAAATTATTAGGTGCAGGCTTGGCGATGGTCGGCGCTATCGGGGCAGGCATCGGTGTGGGTTTGGCTGCCTCCGGTGGCGTGCAAGCCATGGGACGCAACCCCGATGCTGCCGGTATCATTCAGACCAACATGATCCTGGGCATGGCATTTGCTGAAGCGGTGGCGATTTATGCATTGGTTGTCGCCGTGATCCTTTTATTCGTCGCCTGAATCGATGCGGAATAGGTTAGATCCATGGATAAACTTGGTGTCAGTTTAGGTTTCTTGTTATTCCAGATTTTTAATTTCGCCATCCTATGCCTCCTTTTGTATGCCTGGGCGTATAAGCCGGTCCTGAAGATGCTGGAAATCCGCAAGCAGAAGATCGCCCAGGGATTGGAAGATGCGCGCATCGCCAGTGATGCGCGGGCGAATGCTGAGCAGGAGGCCACCCGCATCATTTCCGAGGCCCAGGCCAGGGCTAGCCAGATGGTGCGTGATGCCACCGATCGCTCCGAAGCCGCCGCCCTGGAGATACGCGCCGCAACTGAAGCCGAGTTATCCAAGGAGCGCGAAGCCTCCCTGGCCGAGGTGCAGATCGAACGCGACCGCATGCTGGGCGATTTACGCAGCCAGATTGCCGCCCTGGCGATTGCCGCTGCCCAAAAGCTGATCGCCCAATCCCTGGATGAGCAGCGCCAGCATGCCCTGATCAACGAGTTCTTCTCGGGCGTGAGGGGCGGCAAGCTGGAAGTACTGGAGGGCATATCCTTCAATGGCTCAGCGGCCGAGGTGACCAGCGCATTACCTCTATCCGCCGAGGAGATGGAAGCGGTCAAGCAGGAAGTGCTGGCCAAGGTCGGCAAGCAAGCCTCGGTCTCCTTCCGCATCGATCCCAACATCCTGGGAGGCCTGGTCATCCGTATCGGAGGCAAAGTCTTGGATGCGTCTGTGGCAGGCCAGCTGCAAGGCTTGCGCCAATCCATCACTTAACGCCCGGTTGGCAGGCATCGATATTCAAACACGGATAGGGCTAGGTTGCCTGTAATCGATTTTGCATGCCTGATTGTCTTGACGCCCATGGTGAGCCACGGGCGTCTTTGTTACCATGAGATTAGCTGAACTGCTTCGCGAAGTGCCCTTTCAATACCACCTGACTGGAGGAGAGACCGATGTCAGCGGGGTGGTTTCCGATTCCAGGCTGGTGCAGCCTGGCAACCTGTTCGTGGCGCTGGTCGGGGAGAATACCGACGGCCATCGCTTTATCCCTGAAGCCCTCGAGCGTGGGGCTGCCGCCGTGCTGGGCATGCACTCATCACCCTGCCTCCAGATACCCTACATCCAGGTGCAGGACAGCCGGGCAGCCTTACCTCATCTTGCGGCCGCCTTTTATGGCTTCCCAGCGCGTAAAATGACCATGATCGGGGTGACCGGCACGGATGGCAAGACCACCACCACCAGCCTGGTGTTCAGCATCCTGCAAGCGGCCGGTATCCGGGCGGGTATGCTCTCGACCATCAACGCCGTGTTCGCCGGACAGGTGCTCGACACTGGCTTCCACGTCACCACCCCCGATGCCCCTGAAGTCCAGGGCTACCTGTCAGCCATGCTGGCCCAACACATTACTCACGCTGTCCTGGAGGTCACCTCCCACGGCCTGGCCCAGCACCGCGTGGATGCCTGCGAGTTCGATGTGGGGGTGGTCACCAATATCACCCACGAGCACCTGGATTATCACGGCTCCTTCGAGGCCTACCGCGCGGCCAAGGCCAGCTTATTTCGCAGCCTGGCGGCCACTGTGGAAAAGGCGCGCGGTAACCCCCGCACGGCGGTCCTCAACCGCGATGATGCTTCCTACGAGTATTTGTCTCAGATCCCGGCTCAAAGCATGCTTTCTTACGGCTTCCATCCCGAGGCCCATATCCGGGCGGTTTCGGTAGAGAGCGGACACCAGGGGATGAACTTTGTCGTTGAGGGGCTGGGGCAGCGCTTCCCCATCGGCTGCCCATTAATGGGCGATTTCAATGTCTCCAACTGCCTGGCAGCCATCTCCGCTACGGTGTACGGTCTGGGAGTGCCGCATGAAGCAGCCCAGGCGGGCATCTCCCGGGTACAGGCGGTGCCCGGCAGGATGGAGCGCATCGACCTGGGGCAGGATTTTATCGCCCTGGTCGACTTCGCCCACACTCCCAATGCTCTCGAAAAGGCACTGCAGGCGCTCCGGCCGCTCACCCATGGCAAGCTGATCGCCGTATTCGGCTCGGCGGGCTTGCGCGACCGGGAAAAGCGCCGCATGATGGCCGAGGTCTCCGTACAGCTGGCTGACCTGACCGTGCTGACCGCCGAAGACCCGCGTACCGAACTCCTGGATGATATCCTGGCCGGGATGGCGGCTGCGGCAGCCACCATGGGCGGGGTGGAGGGAGAAACCTTCTGGCGCATCCCCGACCGTGGGGAAGCCATCCGGTTTGCCGTTTCCATGGCTCAGCCTGGTGACGTTGTGGTGGCTTGCGGCAAGGGCCACGAGCAATCCATGTGCTTCGGTCAGGTCGAGTACCCCTGGGATGACCGCACAGCCCTGCGCGCCGCCCTCGCCGAGCGCCTGGGTCTTCCCGGCCCTGAGATGCCCTACTTACCCACCCGGAATCTTGGAAATCAATAAAGCCTGAAAAGGCGTGTTGCAGCTCTTATAACAGGGGGCTCAGGTCGATGCCCCGCGCCTGGGCACGCTGCAATCCCCAGTCGATGATGCTCACCGGCACCGGTTTCACTTCTTCTGCTGGGCGGCGCACCAGGATCAAGGCATGATCGGCACAGGCGTTCACGCACACCCCGCAGCCCACGCACTTCACCCGGTCCACCTGCGCCACGCCATCCAGGCTTAACGCGCCAAACTGGCACTGCTCCACGCACAGCCCGCAGCCCGTGCAGGCCTCTTCGTTCACGCTGTTCACGAAAGCTGAGCTGGCCACCACGTTGGCGATGCCCAGTTCGGCGATGCCGCGCAGAATACCACACGAGCAGGTGCAACAATTGCAAATGTACCAGGTACCCTGCTGGTTGTTGCTCACCGAGTGCACCAGTCCTGCCTGGTCTGCTCGCCGCAGCACCTGGTAAGCTTCTTCCTTGGTCAGCGCCCGCAGCTCATCGCTGCTGGTGAAGGCATCCGTTTTGTCTGACATAATCATGCACACGTCCACAGGGTGCTTGCAGGGCTTGCCGATCAGGGCAGTTTGCTTGCGGCAGATGCAGTCCATCACCGCCCATGATTTGGCGTTCTCGATGATCCCCGCGGCCGATTCGTAAGGCGCCACTTCCATATCATTCTTGATGCTTTCACCCACCGGCACCACGCGGTGGATGGCCGGTTTGATGGACAGCATCTCGCTGAATGCTTGCCTGTAATAAGCCTCGAACAGGCTGGCCAGCTCCTGGTCAAGATTGCCAAGCTGGTTTTCATAGATGCCCACCACGAAGGGCAGCAACCCATAGCCCAGGCCGCCTTCCACTTTACCCGCCCGTATCAGGCCACGGTGAGCCATGCCCTTGAGCAGGGTGCGGGTGGTGGTGTAGTCGCGCCCCAATCGTGTTGCCACCTGTTCGGCCGTTTCCAGCGGGATGCGCAGCCGAGCTGCCAGCCAGGCCTCCTGGGGGGTGAAAATCTTGGCCAGCAGCCTCAGCTCAGCCCCATCCTGTGCGGGTGGAAAGCCGTTGGGCAGGCTGTCTAACCGTTCGGCCAGTTGCTTGTAGGGATCCTGCGTTGTGCTCATACTCACCTCATCATTTGTTTCGGGATAACTGGCGGAATTCCTGCTGGAACTCCTCGATCAAGCGCTGTTTCTCCGGCTCGGGCAGGAAACTGGCCCGCAGGCCGTTCAGGCTGACCTGCTCGAGCTCTCCTTGGGTAAAGCCGAACTCGTCCACCAGTAGCCGGTATTCGCGGTTCAGGTCGGTGGCGAAGAGCGGCGGGTCATCCGAGCCGATGGTGATCAGCAGACCCGCTTCCCACAGCTTGCGCAGCGGATGGTGGGCGTAATCGGGGTACACCTGCAGGTTCACGTTGCTGCTCGGGCAGACTTCCAGGGGGATGGCCCTGGCTTTCAAGTATTGTACCAGAGAAGGGTCTTCGATGCTGCGCACGCCATGGCCGAGGCGTTCGGCGTGCAGCAGCCTGACTGCCGCCCACACGCTCTCAGCCCCCGCCATTTCGCCGGCGTGTGGCACGCGGTGCAAGAGTGCCCGGGTTGCCCGCTCGAAGGTATCCACGAACAGCTCGGGCGGGTAGCCTGCCTCGGTACCGCCCAGGCCCAGCGCCACCACACCCTGCTCTCGGGCGGCCAGGGTGATGTCCAGCACGGCACTTTGGGTTTCGGGCTGGTTGCGCACGATGTCGAACACCCACTGCCACTGCACGTCGAAATCCACCCGGGCTCGCTGCCGCCCATCGTTCAGGCTGGCCAGGATGTGCGGCCAGGGTAAGCCAGTCATAGCCGCATTGGTCAGCATGGTGAAGGTCACCTCGGCATAGCGAATGTGCTGCCGGGCGCACTCGCGCCCGAATTCATAGGCCACCAGCCGGTAATCGTCCGGCGTGCGCAGGCAGCCGGTGATCATCAGGTAGGTTTCCAGGAAGTGGCTGAAATCCTTGAATTTGTACCGGGCTATCAGCCCGGCCTCATCACCAGCCGGCAGGTTGATATGGTTGCGCCGTGCCAGCTCCAGCAAGGTGCGCGGCAAGATCGAGCCTTCTAAATGTACGTGCAGCTCGGCTTTTGGCATGCGCCGGGCGAACTCATGCAGCTCCATCGTTAACCCTCAGCCCCATCGTTCAAGCAGCCTGGTTTTGATCCATCCTGGCCAGCAGGTGCTGATACTGCTGGCTTTTACTGTAGCGGCGCAGCTGCTCGATGCGCTTGACGATCATCGGGTGCGAGGCCAGCAGCTCTTCCAGGTTATTGAGCACGCTATCATCCTCACTCTCCAGCTGCTGGATGGCTGCCTGCATGCCCGCCTGGGTGCTTGCAGCCGGTCCCGCCTGCAGCTTCACCAGCGCCGAGATGGCCTTGTCGGGCTTACCGCATGCCAGCACGCCGGCCCGGTCGGCTGAGTATTCGCAAGCACGGTTCCACCAGCGGAAGGCCAGCTCCATGATCGCGGCAGCCCCCAGCGAGCTGGGGATGCCTGCCATCCCGCCCACCAGGGTATTCAGCCAGGTATGGCCCAGCCTCACGTGCCCCATCTCGTGGCCCAGGATGAACTGCACCTCGTCCTGGTCCATGACCCTGAACAGGGCTGAGTACAGCACGATGGCCTTGGGCGAATCCAGGCCGAATGTATAGGCGTTGAGCTGCTTGCTTGGCACGATGAACACGTTCACCGGCTCCACCTGCAAGCGAGTGCGGTTCGTTTCCACCAGCCCTGCCAGCTCGGGCTGGCTCTCCGCGGTCACCCGCCTGGCCTGCTCCAACAACGCCTGGTGCCTGCGCCTTGATATGAAGTAACCCCAGGTTACCACCAGCGGCACGAAAATGGCGCTGGTGCAAATGGTGGCTGCTGCGGTGAGGGCGATCACCAACAGCACCACCCCGATGGTAGCCAGCAGGATCAGCGTTTCGTAGGGGTAGCGATATTCAGTGGTGGAATACCCCGTGTTCATCGGCTTGATTGTAGCATAAAAAAAACAGCCCGTTTTCGGGTTGAAAACAGGCTGCTGCTTTCTTCTAGCGGCGGTCGCGCCGGTCGCGGTTACGGTTGCTGCCATTGTGGTTGAAGTGCCGCCGGTCGCCCCCCCCGCTGCGCGAGCTGCCGAAGCGCGATCCTGATGGCCGGTCGTGCTCGATGGCCTCTTCCAGGGTCCAACCCTCCAGCACAGCCTGCCTCGAAAGGCGAATCTTGCCGGCCTCGTCGATGTTGGTGATCATCACGGTGATCTCGTCCCCCACCGACACCACGTCTTCCACCTTGTTCACCCGTTCGGTATCCAGCTGGGAGATGTGCACCAAGCCGTCCTGGTTGGGCAGGATCTCTACGAAGGCGCCGAAATCGGTGGTACGCACCACCTTGCCGGTGTAGATGTGCCCCACTTCTGGCACCTCGGTGATGTCTTCCACCATCTCGCGCGCTTTCTCGGCTGCCGGGCCATCTGTGGCGGCGATGTACACTGTGCCGTCTTCCTCGATGTCGATCTTCACCCCGGTCTCGTCCTGGATGTTGCGGATGATCTTGCCTCCCGGGCCGATCACTGCCCCGATCTTATCCGCGGGGATGTGCAGCACGGTGATGCGCGGGGCGAAGCTCTTCAGCTCCTTGCGCGGCTCGGGGATGATCTCCAGGATCTTGTCCAGGATGAACAGGCGGGCGGTGTGCGCCTGCTCCAGGGCCTGTGACATGATCTGGGGCGTGATGCCCTTGATCTTGATGTCCATCTGCAGGGCGGTGATGCCCTCGCGGGTGCCTGCCACCTTGAAGTCCATATCGCCCAGGTGATCCTCCATGCCCTGGATATCGGTGAGGATGGAATACTGCTCGCCTTCCTTGATCAAGCCCATCGCCACACCTGCCACGGGAGACTTGATGGGCACCCCCGTGTCCATGAGGGCCAGGGTGGAACCACACACCGAGGCCATGGAGGTGGAGCCGTTGGACGACAGCACCTCTGACACCAGGCGCAGGGTGTAGGGGAACTCGTTTTCAGGCGGGATCACCGGCAGCAGCGCCCGCTCGGCCAGTGCCCCGTGGCCCACCTCGCGGCGTGACGAGCCGCGCAGGGGGCGCACCTCGCCGGTGGAGAAGGGCGGGAAGTTGTAGTGGTGCATGTAGCGCTTGGCCTCGGTGCCGGTCAGGCTGTCGATCTCCTGGGCATCGCGCGGCGTGCCCAATGTGGCCAGGGTGAGCACCTGGGTCTCACCGCGCGTGAACAGGCCCGAGCCATGCGCCCGCGGGCTGAGCCCCACCTCGCCCCAGATGGGGCGTATTTCGGAAAGGCCACGCCCATCCGGACGGAGCTGGCGCTCCAGGATGCCCGTGCGCACCATGCGTTTCAAGGTCTCGTCGAAGGCTTCCACCACGCTGGGCATCAGCGCCTCATCCTGGGCGGCCAGGTCGGCCACGATCTCCGCCTGCAGGGCGGTGAGCGCCAGGTCCAACTCGGCCTTGGTGTGAGGGGCTTCCAGGGTTTCCTTGATGCGGCCCGCCGCCCGTTCATTGACCGGTGCCTGGATGGCTTCGGCCAGGATGAACGGCGGGTACTCCTGCTTAGGCTTGCCGATCTCGTTGGCCATCTGCTCCTGGATGTCGATCAGCGGCTGGATGGCCTGGTGGCCGAAGTTCAGCGCCTCCACCATCACCGCTTCGGGCACCTCCTGGGCGCCGCATTCCACCATCAGGATGGCGTCACGCGTGCCGGCGATGCGCAGGTCCAGGTCCGAATAGTCCTGGTCTGAGCTGGTGGGGTTGACCACGAACTGCCCCTCGATGCGCCCCACGCGCACCGCGGCTACCGGTCCGCCCCACGGCACGTCCGAGATCATCAGGGCAGCCGAGGCGGCATTGATCGACAGGATGTCGATGGGGTTCTCGCCGTCCACCGAGAACGAGTACAGGATCACCTGCACGTCGTTGCGCAGGTCCTTGGGGAACAGGGGGCGCAAGGGGCGGTCGGTGAGGCGGGCGATGAGGATGGCCTCCTCGGAGGGCCGGCCTTCACGGCGGAAGAAGGAGCCGGGGATGCGCCCCCCGGCGTACATGCGCTCCTCGTAGTCAACGGTCAGGGGGAAGTAATCGATCCCCAGGCGCACCTCGGGGCTCATGGTGGCGGCGGCGAAGATCATCGTGTCGCCCAGGCGCACGGTCACGGCGCCACCCGCCTGCGAGGCAAGCGTGCCGGTCTCGAAGGTGATGGGCTTGCCACCCACCATCGAGGTGTATTTCTTTAATTCAGGTTTCATGTTTCAGTTTCTCCTATATAATTTTTTCGCCCCACAGGTCAGAAACTGAGAGTTAGCGACAACGATTTACAGGCGGGATTATCTTCCGCCGTGACAGGGCTGGTTGTTTCCTGTTCATGGGTGTTGTCGTTATCCATCAATTCCCGACCTGAGGCTGAACTTTAATCTCCATAAAAAGAGTAGATGGGCTGCTTTTTCTCCCATCTACTCAGGGGTGGGTCCGTCTATTTCCGGCGGATGTTCAACCGGTCGGTCAGCGCCATGTAGCGCTCGTAATCGTTGCGCCGGATGTATGCCAGCAGGCGGCGGCGCTGTCCCACCATCTTGAGTAGGCCGCGGCGAGAGCTCTCGTCGTGTTTGTGCTCGCGCAGGTGATCGGTCAGCTCACTGATGCGGGTGGACAGGATGGCCACCTGCACCTCGGGGCTGCCGGTATCGTTCTCGTGTCGGGCAAAGGTTTCGATCGTTTTGGCTTTGGTTTCCTTATCCATGACATCTGCTCCACTT
>Ga0172362_10000701_pt1 | contig 28066 bp, 20 predicted proteins | sample LakKivs1_kivu2a2_FD_114534 | JGI IMG/M metagenome (GOLD analysis project Ga0172362, IMG submission 114534) | Sediment microbial communities from Lake Kivu, Rwanda - Sediment s1_kivu2a2 | ecosystem: Environmental > Aquatic > Freshwater > Lake > Sediment | place: Rwanda: Western Province, Lake... | reverse complement strand
GACCATGGAGCAGAACAAGAATGGCTGCAAAGGAGAAGGCCCAGTACATAACGAAGAGCGCGGTCAAGGAGTTCTTCAAGAAGCACGGCAAGAGAGTGGCAGGGGACACGCTGGACGCGCTGAACGATGAGATCGAGCACCTGCTGACCAAGGCCGTCCACAGGACCGAGGCCAACAAGAGAAGCACAGTCCAGCCCCAAGACCTCTGAGAACCGCGAGATATCCGTCTCCCTTTTTTGGCGGGGAGATAGCCGCGTTAGCGCGGGGTAGGGCGATCCTGCGTGGCATCGCCCGGCTTCAGAAGCCCCCTAGCAGTAATTGGGGCTGACTCAAGCTTTATTACAGCGCGATATCGCCAGAGGCCGATGCTCCTCGAGGTTCATGACCTCCACGTCCGAGTCAAGGGACGTGAGGTGCTCAGGGGAGTCAACATGAGCGTCGGCAGCGGCGAGACGGTCATTCTGATGGGCCCAAACGGCTCAGGCAAGAGCAGCCTGATTCACACGATAATGGGCAATCCAGACTACGAAATGACGCGAGGGGACATCCTGTTCGACGGCAGAAGTCTGAACTCAATGACTACTGATCAAAGGGCAAGGCTAGGAATAGGGGTCTCCTTTCAGTCTCCTCCCAAGGTCAGCGGCATCCAGCTCGGCAAGCTGCTGTCCGAGATACACGAGAAGGGAGGAGACAAGGCGGTGAAGGCCGACAGCTATACCGAACTCCTGAGGTGTTCAGACCTAGTCGGAAGAGACGTGAACGTTGGTTTCAGCGGCGGAGAGACGAAAAGGGGCGAGTTGCTGCTTCTCCTGGCCCAGAGGCCACTACTATCCATGATAGACGAGCCGGACTCAGGTGTGGATGTCGAGAGCATCCAACTCGTGATAAGGGCGATCGAGGAGCTCCTGAAGCCAAGGGATTCGGAACCGTACGACAGGCCGTCCGCCCTCATAGTGACCCATCAGGGCACGATAGGCAAGGACTTGAACGTGTCGCGCGCCTACATCATGATAGACGGGAGGATCGCCTGCTTCGGGGAGGCAAAGGCCATCGTCGATCTGGTCATGACGAGGGGGTTTGAGGAATGTGTGCGTTGCATGAGGAGGACGCGCTGAGGGCGGACTGGACTGAGGCCCTAAGGAACAGGGCAAGGGACAAGCTCTCGCACCTGTCCACGCAGGAGATGGGGTTGGACCTCTCAAGGTACGGGCCAACCAAGCAGCTGGACGAGAGGTTGAAGGGAGTGGCATCCCTGCCCGCTGGCGTGATACAAGCCAGCGAAGCGGTGGGCGTGGTGTCGGACGAGAAGGCGAGATCCGGGACTTATTTCCAGATGGACACCAGTGCGATCATCAAGAACGCGAGTGTCGAAGGGCTGGAAGTGATGAGTCTCGAGGATGCCTTCGAGCGCATCGATCTGAGGCCCTACTACTGGAACGCGGTAAAGGTCGACAAGGATGGGTTCACCTCGGTGGTGGAACTCTACGGAAAGGGCGGATACGTCGTGGTGGCTAAGAAGGGACGCAACATAGAACTTCCTGTGCAGACCTGTCTGTTCATGAGGACAAACGACCTATTGCAGACGCCGCACAACATCATCATTGCCGAGGAGGGTTCGAGCGTCAACATCATCACGGGATGCACGGTCATGCCAGAGAAGGCCGGCCTTCACATCGGCGTGAGCGAGTTCTACGTCGGCAAGCGAGCGAAGGTCACATTCACAATGGTCCACAGCTGGACGCACGACGTTCATGTCAGGCCGAGGACTGGGGTCATGGTCGACGAGGGAGGAACCTTCATCAGCCATTACGTCAACCTGAACCCACTGTCATCGCTCCAGATGTACCCAGTTGTAAGGCTGAACGGCCGAGACGCCAAGACGTCGATTTCCAGCCTCATTGTCGGCTTCGGGCGGTCCGAGATGGACGTGGGCAGTGAGATAGAATTCAACGCCCCGAGCACAAGGGGGGAGATCATGTCCAAGTCGGTGTCAACTCAGGAGTCTACCATATACGCAAGAGGAAGGCTGATCGCCAACACCGACAAAGTCAAGGGGCACCTTGAGTGCAGAGGAATCATCCTGAACCCGAAGTCGAAGATCCACGCCGTGCCCGAACTCAAGGGCAATGCCATGGACATTGAGCTCACCCACGAGGCGTCGGTCGGCAAGCTCTCTCAAGACCAGATATACTATCTCATGAGCAAGGGATTCAGCAATGACGAGGCGACGTCCTTGCTGGTGAGGGGTTTCATGCAGACGAAGATCGAGGGCATTCCGCGCTCGCTCGAGGCGATGATAAGCTCCGTGACCGACATGGTCGCGAAGAAAGCGGTCGGATAGAATGAAGAACTGAAGACGGCGATCCGCTTCACTCCACTAGCCCTGCACTTCATCTAGACCGCGGACTTGGGCGAGAAGGCTTGTCAGGCGGCGCCTATATGGGTCCTGACCTTTCCCTCTCTATCTTCTTCTGGTATCCGCTCTCGATGTAAGCGCTGATCGGGTCTACCGGGAGACCCTTCTGCATCCTCGCCTCTGCGACGATTGGCATCACGTCAGCATTCATCGTGGCCCTGTTGAACAGCCTGTTCGCCTCCATGATCCTGTCAGCGGCCTGATGCTTCCTGAGAGATTCTTGGTCGACAAGCATCGCCCTTGCCAAGGCTATCTGGAGAGAATCGACCGAGTGCAGAACCGCCATCATCCTGTTCTCGCGAGGACTGGCTTGGTCTATCATGAAGGCCCAGTTCTTGGCTGTATCGTGATTGAGCACGACATTGCCGGCCACGAGCTCGTACATTATCCTGGATAGCTGGGGGTTCGGCTCCACCGCGTGGTCGTCGTCCGCTGCATAGCGGGTGTTGAAGTGAAAACCTCCCCACACGCCCTCTGCGATCAGCGTGGCAACGATCTGCTCGACATTGGTTCCATGAGGATGATGACCCAAGTCTACGAGGACCCCGGCGTTCGGCCCGATCGAACGAGAGAGCAGGAGAGCGGTCCCCCAGTCAGGCACTGTCGTGCTGTAGGTTCCTGGCTCGAAAAGCTTGTACTCGATCAGTGTCCTTATGTCCTCCGGGAGTCTCTTCCCAACCTTGGTCAGTGAAGCCCTCAGGTTTCTGTATGCCCCACCGAGGTCCCTCTGACCCGGGTAGCTCGACCCGTCCGGGAACCAGAGCGTCACGATGCTGTTGCCGAACTCCTTCGCCACCTCCGCAGCGAAGACAGTCTGCTCGACGTACCTCTCCACGGTGTCGCGTTCGTCGGCCGAGAGGCTCCCCCTGTGTGACCCGCGCAGGAAACACGTCGGGCTTATCGCCCCCAGGCCCAGGCCTCTTTGCCCGGCAAGCGCCTTGACATTTCGCGCGACATTGTGAGAGCCGGCAAGGCCGTCCTCGGAGAGATCCCAGAGCACGTGGGTAGCCACATTCGGAGTCGCCCCGGTCAGTCTGTTCACCAAGGCCGCGTCGTCCAGCTTTTCCCCTATGTTCCTAGCAGCGCCGGGAGGCATGTATTCCCCGAACCTCCCCCCTCCGAAGGGCCCGAATGCCCAAGAGGGAACTTCCACTCTGAACTGCCCGGCGGACTCGATCGCTCTCCTGACGGTGTCCTCCCCGAACTCCTTCTCCAAGACATCTAGGCCCAGCCTGATTGTCACATCGTCCAACGCCACATCCACCGTTCTGAGCCCCCCATCGTCAGCTTATTTGTTGTGCTTCCTGTCGGACCCACTGGGCGCCTCATCGCCCCGCAACGGACTGGAAAATGACATTCGCACCATCGAAGTGCAGTCGGGCGATTGAGTTCGTCGACTACGTCCGCGGTCTGAACGCTATTATACCCCGAGCGCCTCTCGTTGGCGATGTCATCCTCAGACTATCTCAGCGATGATGCCAGGGGTTTAGTGGAGGCGCTAAGGATAGCTCACTCCGACTTCACAGCATATCGCAGCGAGCTCGTCTGGAGGTTCCACCAGGGCTCTTCTGACACGGCACATCAGAAGGAGTTCGATGACTCAGCATGGGAGGTCAGGACGCTTCCGACTTCATGGGACCCAACCCTAGGAGATGGGTGGTTCAGGTGCAAGCTTGTCATACCAGAGGAGGTTTCCGGTGTCAATGTCCGGGGCTCCAAGGTGGAGTTGGTGTCCTCCATCATCACATGCGGAGCTGAAGTGTTCGTCGACGGCAAGCTCGTGCTAAAGGAGGGCTATTGGACCGACTTCAGGGGCCCGAGAATAACCCTCGCTGAGAAGGGGGAGCCGGGGGACTCACACGCCGTTGCCATTCGGACCTTCAACCTCATACCGATTCCAAAGGGAGCAAAGGCTGGCTTCCCCAAGATACTCCTCGCATATGACGTGGTTGAGCGGCTTGCATTTGAGATCGATTCCTTCTGTGAGGAACTCAACTTCGCAACCACACTGCCGGGGGGAAAGGAACTCACGAGCAAGGTCGCCAAGAACTTTGACCGTGCCGTCCTGACCCAGGGACCCGAAGTGACGGTGGGCGAGATAGAGAGGGCAAGATCGGAACTCATCCCTCTCTCGAAGTTCGCGAAGCAGTTCAAGGTCCACCTGATAGCCCACGCCCACATCGACATGAACTGGCTGTGGCCTTGGCAGGACACGGTTCACGTGATACGGAGGGACTTCTCCACGATAACCTCGCTGATGGACAAGTACCCAGACCTTCACTTCTCTCAGAGCCAGGCCGTCACCTACAGGACAGCGGAGGAGACCGACCCGAAGCTCTTCGAGAAGATGAGACAGAAGGTGGAGTCTGGCAACTGGGACATCACTGCGGCTACGTGGGTGGAAGCTGACTTGAACATGGGAGGAACGGAGGCAATGGTCAGGCAGATCCTCTACGCCAAGCGCTACATAAGGGAAAAGTTCGGCTTTGAGCCCAGAGTATGCTGGGAGCCCGACACCTTCGGACATGTGGCGACGATGCCCCAGTTGCTTCGCAGAAGCGGGCTGGACTACTATTACTTCATGAGGTGTGGCAAAGGCCATCCGATGTTCTGGTGGCAGGGTCCTGATGGGTCGCGGGTGCTGGCCTTCAACAGCGTCTACAACAATGACGTGACTCCGAGGAACGTGACTGAGGTCGCCCAATCCTTCCATGACAGGTATGGCCTGAAGACGAGCATGCTCGTCTACGGCGTCGGAGACCACGGAGGCGGGCCGATGGTCGCGGACATCGAAGCGGCGCACAAGATCAAGGACAAGCCAACACTGCCAAACGCGGTTCTGAGCTCGACGCACTCGTTCTTCACGGAGGTCTCCGGGAAGAGACCAAAGCTGCCGACCGTCAGGGGAGAGTTGAACTTCGTGTTCGATGGTTGCTATAGCACTCATGGTGACATAAAGCGGTACAACAGGGTGTGCGAGAGACTGCTGGTGGATGCTGAGAAGTTCTCGGCAATGGCCTCCGTAGACTCAAGAAGCGCGTTGCATGACGCGTGGATCAACGCTCTGTTCAACCAGTTCCACGACATACTCGACGGCAGCGCGGTAGGAGACACGTACGTGCAGTCTGCGAAGCTCGCCCGACAAGCAATCGAGGCGGCCTCCGATGCGATCAAGGGTGCAACGGGAAAGATCGCGAGTGAGGTGAGTTTCTCGCGGGGTGGAGTACCGGTGGTCGTGTTCAACCAGTTGTCTTGGGATAGGACGGACATCGTGAGAGCCGAGATGCCTGATGGACTCATACCCAAGAACCCAGAAGTCCTAGATCCTGAAGGCAATAGGAGGCTTGCTCAGGTCGACGGCAACGCTGTTCTGTTCGTCGCTGAGGTTCCAAGCTTTGGCTACAAGACGTACTACCTCGTCGAAGGCAGGGCGGGGACCGCCACGCTAGCGACCGACGCCCTTGAGATGGAGAACGAGGCGATGAAGTTGGAGCTGGACAGGGACTCAGGTGCGATCAAGTCACTGCTCGACAAGAGGGACAAGAGGTTCGTGTTCAAGGCCCGAAGGGACGATGCCACGAGGCCGGTGTTCAGCAACCTCCTGCAAGTCCTCTACGAGGCCCCACAAGAGATGTCAGCCTGGGTCATAGGCAACATAGCCAAGATCGAGTCTCTCATAAGGGGGGCGAGCGTCGAGATCTTGGAGAGAGGACCGCTTAGAGGTAGGATCAGAGTGAGCCACAGGGTGGGCAAGTCCAACATCGTTCAGGACATCATGATCTATGATGGCATTCCGAGGATCGACTTCGCCACTCGGATAGACTGGGCAGAGGTGGGATACGTGGGGATAGACTCGCCGATGCTCAAGGTCTCGTTCACCCCGGTGTTGAACGACGCCAAGGCCACGTTTGAGATCCCGTACGGGTATGTGGTCCGCGACGCGGACGGGAGAGAGGTGCCAGCACTCAGGTGGATCGACCTCTCGGACGAGGATTATGGGTTGAGCCTCCTGAACAACTGCAAGTACGGGTTCGACGTCAGCGGCAACACGATGAGGATGACTCTCGTGAGAAGCAGCTACAGTCCGGACCCATTCCCAGACCAAGGAAGGCACGAGTTGACGTACTCCCTGTATCCTCACGCGGGAGACTGGAAGAAGGCGCTGACGTACAGGCGGGGATATGAGCTAGATCACCCTCTCGAGGCGGTGGTCATCACTGAAAGGCAGAAGGGGCAGGGATCGAGGCCGGAGGCCGACAGTCTGTTGAGGGTGAGCCCAGACAACATAGTGGTTTCATGTGTGAAGACCGCCGAGGACTCGGACGATCTGATAGTGAGGATCTACGACGCCACTGGGTCAGGCGCCTTTGCAGCTCTGACGTTTGGCTTCCCAGTCAAGAGTGCGAGGGAGGTCGATCTGATGGAAAAGGACGTTGGGAGGATAAGCATCAACAGGAACAGGATCCGCATGAAGGTCAGACCTCATCAGATAAGGACCGTCAGGCTAGTCAGGAGACGCTGAATACCAGCGCTGGCCGGCCCACTGAGACTCCCAAGGACAGACGGAACGTGATTGCACTGCGCCGCTAGAAATCCTTGGGTTTGGCGACAAGCTCACGTATCTTGAGCTCGAAGAAGTTGGCGGAGATCGCGGGCCTCAGCACGATCGCGGTGTCCGCTCCTTTGCCGGTGCCCGCGATGGATAGCACATCCCTGTCGGTAGGAATCAACCCAGCATCCGATGCCATGAGGGCTATCTCAACGCACACCTTCATTCCCTGGCCGAAGGTCCTGTACACGTTCGCAATTAACTCGAGGGGGGTTAGGGTATTGAACTTCTTCCTGATGGCTCTCTCTGGACCACTGAGTGCATGAGTGCCCGCGTAGACCTTGGCACCATTCCCCAAGATCTGGCTTCTGTACTCCTCCGCCATCTCTCCCCGGTTGGGTGTGGTGAATCCGAAGTGGTGAGTGACGACGACTGTGTTCAGCCCCTTGAATAGCCTTGACGCCTCTGCGCCCGTCTTGCCGGTCGTCGATGATACGACCACGTCCTTGATCCCTCGCTCGTCTGCATACCTCCGGGCATACTGAAGCAGTTCTCCTGTGGCGTCTGGTCCTGGCCTGTCGAAGTATAGGATCTTACTTCTCACCGAACTCATGGCATCGTGCGTTCGTCTGTTCGATATAAGGACAAGCTGCAGCCACATCGTCTCCGATCGAGTAGTCTATCCTAGCCTGATGCTGACCCTCGCTGACGGATCTGGCTGTGACAGCCTGAACGACACGATGCCTCTGAACGAACTCAGGTCAAGCTTCGTCTTTCCCCTCGTCAGCCTGAAAGACTCCTTCCAAGCGGCCGAAGCGGGGGGGACTGACAGGTCGTACTCGAATGACTCGATCGTGTTGTCCCTGCTGGATTGGACGATCATGCTCGCTTCCCTGTACCCACACAGGGGTATTCCTCCCCAATGGCTCGTCCCGAAATCTCTTGCGCTCAGCGCCAGGTCCATGGTTGGTGGACGCTTGTTGATGACATCCAGACTCATGCTCATTATGTCTCTGTGTCCTGTGTCCAGCGCGGTGGTCTTGTAGTTCGAGACATTCGGCATTGTGTTCGTTGCCACCAACAGATCAGATGACATCGTCTCTAGCGACGTTATCCTGCACCCAAAAGCACCGACGACCCTGACAGAGGGAGGCGTCACGTAGACTAGGACCGAAGGCATGGCGATGGGTTGGTGTTCATATCCCAAGACATCGGGCAGGGAACTGTAGGCAGTCAGGATGCCTCCCCCGACAGGGAGTGAGTTCGCCCTGTACGGCGAACACTGGTACCCAGGGAAGTCGAAGAGCCTGACGAACCTCAGACGGTCCTCTTCCGCGTTCGAGAGAGGATCACCGAAGAAGACACCGCCCCGCACGAACGAGAAGAGCCTCCCGACAGTTGAGGACATGCTCCCCACGAAAGTCGCCGCCACTGCACCCCCATCCAATGAGATGCCGCCGCTGAGGTCCAACTCAGTCTTCTTGACGCCGTGGTTGTTTAGGTCGATCAACTGAATCCCGTTCATGAAGACTCCACCTGTGTTGAACGCAGCGTGATCCATGAACATGGTGCCGTGGAGGCCCGGAGCTTCGCTCAGCTGTTTGACTTGTCCGCCCGAGGGGGACAAGCCGAAGATCCCTAGACTCCTGTGTCCGTCGGCCCTGGCGAGCAGAAGCTCCTGATTCAGGTCATTGTATATGACCTCGGAGACCTCACCTGCCCACTCCATCTTGTGCCCGATTCCTTCCTTCCAGAGGAGACTCACCCTGTCCTCATTCAGGTCGTAGCAGTGGACGTGAGAGTACTTGTTGTAGAAATGCAGTATGCCGTCTTCCCTCGAAATGACCGCGGGCGCGTGAACCCACCCGGCGAAGAATATCCGGTCGTCGACTGCGCAGACGGCGTTGTAGGTGTCGCCCCCAGAGGCTGGGCCAGGACCTACGAGTGAGTAGTCGTACACCTTCACGTCGTCTCCTCTGATGAAGTGAGCCTCCGCCTCAAAGGCGAGGTTGAAGTACAGTGCTCCCTTGTGGTATCTGAGGCCGAAGATGCCACCGGAGCCCCACTCGGGCCCCAGCCTAGGCGTGAACCGCCATAACGACTTCAATCTGGGGCGCAGCCTAGAGTCCGGAGGTTAAAACAGTTAGGACGGTGTCTGACCTCCAAGCATGGCCGAGTGAAGTCGCGCAGGCTTTTATTGACCGACCTGCACGCGCTGTCGAATGGAAGGAAGGCCGGAGAAGGTGCTTGTGGTTGTGGCTCACCCAGACGATGAGATTATTGGGACGGGCGGGACGATCAGCAAGTTGCACGCAGAAGGGAAGACAATCAAGGTTATCGTGTTCCACTTGGGAGGAGAGAGCGTCAGAAGCGCGCGCGACCTAGCCGCCGGCGAGGACGTGAGGCACAGGGAACTCAAGGCGGTCTCTGACTACCTCGGCTTCTCCCACGAAGCTTGGGCGATTCAGGAGATAACTGACAGGAGGGAAGTCGTGAGGAAGCTCGTCGAAGAGATCAGGCGCTTCAAGCCTGACGTGGTCTTCACGCATGCGTCTCATGACAGACATCACTTGCACTCGTCTGTGTCATCTGCAGTCACCGAGGCCTCATGGCACGCGTCCCAGCTGTACTACTTGGACTTGGGAGAACCCTGGAGAACCTCTTCCGTGTACTACTTCGAGGTCTGGGACCTGTTTACGTCCCCATCGTTCGTAGTCGACATAACCGCTCTCATGGATAGGAAGAAGAAGGCGATGTCACTGTATTCTTCCCAGCTGGAGGCCTTTCCGACAATAATGGACTACATAGAAGCACTTGCTAGAGTGAGAGGCTTCGAGGCCGGGGCGAAGTACGCAGAGGCCTTCCAGAGAGCACCAGTCCTGCCTGAGATAAGATAGTCGACTCCGCGTCTTCTCCCATCGACCGTACCCTATGTCACGTTCTTCTGCTGGCCCAAAACGCCGCGTTGGTCAGGATCCTGCGCACGCTCGGGTTCATCATCACGGGATATGTCTCGTGACCGGGACGGAAGTAGAAGACCCTGCCCTCACCGACCTCCCAAGTGAGCCCTGATCTGAACTTCGTACCGTCATGAAACACGGACGTGAAGATGATGTCCTTCGGGGTTGGAACTGCAAATGGTTCCCTGTATATCTCGGCGCGCTCTACTATGAAATCCCTTATGCCCTTCGCGATCGGATGGGACACAGCTTCCACATGGACCCTTTCGGGCAGACCATCCTCAGCCCAACTCCCGAGCGAACACTCGGTTCCCATGAGCGCCTTGAAAGGCTTGGAGAAGTGCGACGAGTGAATCGCTACGAATCCCATCCCCCCGTCCTTCACTCTGGAGACCACTCTTTCGACTGCGTCATCTCCCACGTCACCGTGCTTCGCGTGCCCCCACCAGTACAGAACGTCCGAGTTGTCGAGATCGGCCTGGCTCAGGCCGTATGCGACATCGGTGATCTGAGCCGTCCGAGCTTCGACGTTTGGGTGCTGGTTGAGAAATGAGGCAATCTCCCCGTGGATCCCCTTAGGATAGGGGTCCTTCGGCTCCGTCCACTCTGACCAGACTAGAACCCTGACCTTCTGAGCTGCAGCCATCGAGGATGACGAGTCTCGTGACCTTTTTAGTCTTGACTCGTGCGTCCGCCCTGACATCGGCACGGGATCTCTAACGCGAAGTGGGGGGGCTCCGAGGGCGGTCAGATTCCGTTTCTACGAATCTTAAGTACGCAGACTCAGAGTATACGCCCATGGGCCAAGAGAGGTCCGTGAAAATCCCTCGCGAGGCGTGGTACGTGGCGTTCATGTTCTTCCTGTTCATGGTGCTGCACCAAGCGGACAGGTTCCTCATAGCGCCACTACTGACCCAGATCACGACTGAGTTCAGCCTGTCCTACACGGAGGCTGGCGCAATACAGACGGGTTCGGTGATCTTGGCAGTGATCTTCATGCCGCTCTGGGGGTACTTCTTCGACAAGTTTGCCAGGCCGCCACTGGTGGCACTAGCAAGCGCCATATGGGGGGTGACGACCATTCTGTCGACATTCTCAAGGAACTTCATGGAACTCGTGGTGACTCGAGCTCTGACTGGCATTGACAATTAGTCCTACAGTGGCGTCTACTCGTTCTTGAGCGACTGTTTCCCTCCAGAGAAGAGGGCGACCGCGGTGGGGCTTGTGAACACTTCGAATGCGGTGGGGACCTTTCTTGGAGTGTTGATAGGAACAATGGCCGGTGCAATGCTTGGCTGGAGGACCGCGTTCATGGTCACGGCAGTGCCCGGTCTGGTCTTGGCCGCTGTGATCCTTCTCACTATCAAGGACAAACCCAGAGGGGTGACTGAACCTGAGTTGGCTAAGGTCAAAGACAAACTGAAGGAAACGTTCTCCCTAGAATCTGTGAGAAAGCTCCTCGAGAGGAAGTCGGTCCTGCTGCTGTTCTCGCAGGGGTTCTTCGGAGTGTTCCCTTGGCAGATAATGTCGTATTGGTTGATGATGTACATGGAGCAGGTCAGAGGGTTCACATCAGACGAGCAGTTGATCGTGATGCTCATAGCGCTCTTGGCAATGGTCGCGGGCAACATAGTTTCCGGAGTCGGGGGAGATCGAGCCTTTAAGAGGTCCCTCAGGGGTAGGGTGATCTTCGCTGCGGTCGGAGTGGTGGTTGGGTTAGTCTTTTTCGATGCCGGCATCGCGCTCAAGGGCGACCTAACCCTATTCGTTATCCTGGGGGGATTCACAGGGTTCTTCATCCCCATGGCGGGTCCCAACGTCTCCGCCTCCATTCAGGACATAGCGTTGCCCGAGGTGAGGAGCACGGCACTCGCGCTGCAGGTCTTCTTTGAGAACATCGGCTCAGCATCAGCGCCCTTGTTGACCGGGTATCTTGCCGACATGCTGGGGCTCGAATCTGCGATACTGATAATCGTCACGATCACATGGGCGCTGTGCGCCTTCCTGTTGGGCGTGACCTCGTACCTGATCCCCGACGACATTAGGTGGAAGAGGCGAGCGCTCACGGAGAGGGCCAAGGAACTCTCGAAGATGTAATCTCAGCACTCGAACGCGAAGAAGCCGGCGAGTCACGGGGACTCAGAATCAGTGATCCAGCTGGCCAATGAGGATTGATCCCGCATTCTGGCCGCATCGAGCCTCCTGATGACGCTCCTGACCCTCTCCCGCGAGAAGCCTCTCTCTTGACACAGGAACTCCTCCATGCCTTCCCCATTGGGCCTCTGATGGGTCAGTCGGTACTCGCCCGTCACCTCTGGCTCCAAGAAGATTTTTCTCACCTCTCTCAGGTTCGCGGGAGCCTTGGCCAAGATATCGCTGGGCATAGCTTCTATCGACCCGTACTTCCTCATGAGGCCAAGCGCTTTCTTCGGCCCAATGTCGCGGACGCCCTCGTTGAAGTCCGTCCCCACCAGCATTGCTAGGTCAGTCAACGAACTCCTCGACAGCCCGAGATCCCTGAGCACGGATTCCAGCTCTATCACCTCCGGCAACAGGCGCCTCGATTTGTTCTTGCTCGGCATGAATTCGCGTCCCGTGATCGTCACGTAGCGAACCATCCTGGGAGCGCCGTACAGCAGGGAGTCGTAATCCTGGCTGTTGACCGCCCACACGTCTCCCCTCGACGCCATGTGAGATGCCTGAGCTTCCGCGTCAGACGGGGCTTGAACGCTTGGGAGCCCCATCAATCCGATCAGGCTCTTCGCGTCTTCTACCATCGAGCGAGAAAGCCTGCTCGACGTTACTGCCTTCGAGAAGGCGGTGGCGTAGTCGCCCGCGCTTCTTGCCTCCTGCCATCGAGCGAGCGCCTTCTCGCGCACTTGCCTTCTCCTCTCCAACTCGGCTCCCTTCAGCACAGGAGGCTTGCCATCGAACACGAACGCGAGCCCCATTCCGTAGTCAGTAATCAGTCGCGTGGCCCTGAACAACAACCCAATCAGGTGTGAGGTCACCCTTCCTTGGGAGTCTGTGAGGGGGGTGCCGTCTGGCTTTCGGATGAGGGCCAAGAATTGGTAGAGCATGTTGTTCGCGTCGACCGCCAGCGATCTCCCGGAGAGATCTCTGAGTCTCACTGTCTTCCTCTTGATTATGGGAGTCAGGACTACCCCCAAGCTGTTGTTGCTAGCATCACTCCGGATTTAAGCGAACTTCTCCGCCCAGTGACAGGCGACCGAGTGGGTCTCCGCGAGATCCCTGAGAGGTGGTATCTTGGACTTGCAGACATCAGTCGCGTATGGGCACCTCGGGTGGAACCTGCATCCGGGCGGTATGTCAATGGAAGACGGGATCTCCCCGCGGGCTCGCAAGCCTCCGACGCTTTTCGGGCCTATCTTCGGCGTAGCTTCGAGGAGCATCTTCGTGTACGGGTGGAGGGGCTTTGACATGATGTCGGCAGTGAGCCCGAGCTCGAAGATCTTGCCGAGGTACATGACGGCTAACCTTATGCCCATGTACTTTGCCACCGCGAGGTCATGACTTATGAACAAGTAGGACAGGTGATAGGACCTCGCGAGATCCTGCATCAGGTTGAGGACGCCTGCCCTCACTGAAACATCAAGCATGGAGACCGGCTCGTCTGCCACGACCAGCTCAGGGTTGGTTGCTATTGCCCTAGCTATCGACACCCTCTGCCGCTCTCCTCCGCTGAGCTGATGAGGATACTTGAACAGCACTTCACTGTGAACCAAACCAACCTTGTCCAGCAGTGACGAGACGATGTCCTCCTTCTGGTGCCTATTCTTCGCGATGCCGAAGACTACCAGTGGAAGTCCGACCTGATCGACTATCGAGGCGCGCGGGTTCAGCGACTCATATGGGTCTTGGAAAATCATCTGGACTCTCTTCCTGTAGCCCTTCAGCCCCGCCCCCCCGAGCTTCATTATGTCAGCGCCTTCGAACTCGACAGAACCGCGCGTGAGGTCCGTGAGCCTGGCGATGACTCTGCCGGTCGTCGTCTTTCCCGATCCGCTTTCTCCCACCAAGGCGATGGTCTCTTCTCTGGCTACATGGAAGGAGACTCCATCCACCGCCTTGACGGACTTCCTCTTGGCAAACGGGTTGAGTCCCCGGGACACCGGGAAGTGCACGCAGAGATCATTCACCGAAAGCATCGGTTGGGTCTCCCTTCTGTCCACTGAGACGCTCGCAGACACGGCTACTTGTTCACCAGATGGCACGCCACCGACCTTCCGTCTTTCACGGGCAGTAGTTCCGGCTCTTCAGCCGCGCATCTGTCAAAAGCATACCTACACCTCGGCCTGAACCTGCACCCCTTGGGAATGGCCGCCAAGTCGGGCGGAGCTCCAGGTATGGACCAGAGCTTCTTGCCTGGAGTTGCGATCCCCTGAAGTGACTCGAGTAGACCCTGCGTGTATGGGTGCAGAGGGGAACCGTATAGGTCCGAGGTCGGAGCTACTTCGGCGATCCTGCCTGCGTACATGATGGAGACCTTGTCGCTGAACTCAGAGAGGGCAACCAAATCATGTGTGATGAATATCATCGAAAGGTTCAGCCTCCTCTGCATGTCTATCATCAGGTCCAAGATCTGTCTCTGGACGACAACATCCAAAGCCGTCGTCGGCTCGTCTGCTATGAGCAGCTCCGGGTTGAGCGCCAGAGCCATAGCTATCACCGCCCTTTGTCTCATCCCCCCACTGAACTCGTGGGGGTAGTCCTTGGCTCGAGAGGCGTCCATGCCCACCTGCTCCAGCAACTTCGCGACCCTCTCCTCCATGTCCTCCTCCCTAGCGCTCTCGTGCGCGCTGATCGCCTCGGCTATCTGGGACCCAACGGTCATGACGGGGTTGAGGCTGTTCATCGCCCCTTGGAACACCATTGAGACCTTCCTCCACCTGAAGGACCGGAGTTCTTCATCTCCTAGGGAAAGAACGTCGATATTCCCATCGAAGACAATCCGCCCATCCTTTATCTCGCCGGGAGGCTTGATCAGGCGCATTATCGCGAGGCCGGTCGTTGACTTGCCACAGCCGGACTCGCCCGCGAGCCCCATGATCTCTCCTTTCTTCACCTGTAGGCTCACGTCGTCCACAGCCTTCACCTCCCCTCTTCTCGCCCAGAAGCTGACCCTCAGGCCCGACACGTTCACTATCGGGGGGGCCGACATCACGCGGACCTCAACCTCGGGTTCGCTATGTCCGTGATCGCTGTTCCGACAAACGTGATGGCCAGACCCACTGCGGCTATGCTGAGGCCTGGTGCTAGGATCCAAGCCCAGCCGTTGTTGTAGAAGGCACCCTCGATCTGCGCGAAGTAGAGGACCGTTCCCCAGCTCATGTTGAACGGATCCCCAAGCCCCAAGAAGCTCAACGAGGCCTCGCCCAAGATGGCCGATATTATGGACAGTATTCCGTTGGCGACTATGAGCGGGGCAACGTTTGGCAGAATTATCTGCGTCATTATGGAGACGTCGGATGCGCCGGAAACCCTAGCGGCATCGACGAAAGGCCTGTTCTTGATCGAGAGTGTCTCAGATCTCACCATCCTCGCCATTGAGGGCCATCCGAACACTGCCAGCACGATGATAGTGTTCCACATGCTCTGCCCTAGCATGGTTGCCATCCAAATCATAAGCGGAAGACTCGGCAGGACCATCAGTTCATCAGTGAAGCGCATAAGCAACTCGTCCATTGGCCCACCGTAGTAGGCCGCTGCAAGACCGACGGCGGAGCCGATGATAATGACCGAGATTGCCACCACGAAGCCTATCATGAGCGATATCCTAGTCCCCCAAATGACCTGGCTCAATAGATCCCTACCAATCCCATCTGTCCCGAGCAGATGCTGTATCGTGGGCTGCAGATAGGGGCGGGCCACGAAACTGTACGGGTTGTAGGGAGCGAGCCAAGGAGCCAGCAGTGCAACGGCCAAGAAGAAGGAGACTATGATCACTCCCACCCTACCTCTCTTGTGATTCCACACGTCGATCGAGAACGCCGTGACGCCGAACTCTCTCTTCGGCTTGACCGGGCCCTTGGTCGTATCACTCGGCATCTTGGCCATCATCTTAGTACCTTATCCTCGGGTCGAGAATAGTGTACAGGATGTCGGCCACGAGCGTCGAGAGGATGACCGTGAAGGCGAGCACGAAGAACGCCCCCTGAATCAGCGGGTAGTCGAGCCCAGTGACCGCACCATAGAGCAGGAGCCCTATCCCCGGGTAACTGAAGACCGTCTCCGTGAGAATGGAGCCGCCCACCATGAACCCGACTCGGAGCACGAACAATGTCATAACTGGCAGCACTGCGTTCCTCGCTGCGTGCTTGACCATGATGTCCTCCTTCTTGACACCCTTCGCCTCAGCGGTCAGGATGTAGTCCTCGCCAAGGGTCGCCACCATGTTGTCCTTCATGATCAGCGTGTAGCTGGCGAAGCTGCCTATCGTCAGGGTGAGAACGGGCAATATCCCGTGATACAGGACATCCAAAAGGAAGGGTATGCTGAAACCCCTGTACACGGCGCTAGGGGAGACCGCCCCGGAAAAGGGGAGCCATCTGAGGAACACCCCAAAGATCAAAACCAAGATCATGGCCACCCAGAAGAAGGGCACACTCAGCATGAGCATCGAGGACGAGGAGATGAACGCCTCGAGCTTCGACCCCCTGTACCAAGCTGATATCATGCCGAGCACTACTCCCAGAATGGCCGTCAGTATCGAGGAAGTTCCGAGAAGAAAAATGGTCCACGGCAAGGCATAGACCAAGAGGGACCATACTGTCGCAGGATTGAAGTTGTAGGAAACGCCGAAGTCCGGCGGAAAGGTCAGCAGAACGTTCTTGATGTAGAGAACGAATTGCGTCTCAATTGGCTGATCTAGGCCGAACTTGGCCTTTAGTTCCGCGACGACTGGCCCAGGAAGCCTGTATTGTGAGGCAAACTGATCCGTTGGGCTTCCGGGCATGAGCCGCGGTATGATGAAGATGAGCACGACCGCTATGACGAAAGTCACGAGTGCGTTGAAGGTCCTGCTGACAAGATACCTTGCCGTGATCATTCTTTTGTTGTCTTCCTTCTGCCTACTTCTTGCGGGTTAGGAAGTACAGGGCTGCTACTGCCACCACAATCACCACGCCCCCTCCGATGTAGAGGATTGTGTTGTCTTGTGGTGGGGCCGCTGCTTCATGACTCGGCAGGTGAAGGTTGCAGACCAGCCCTGCCATCGGGAACATGAAGCCCTGACTCACCGCTGTGTCGTACCCTTCGAACGTGTCAGTCCTACGAGCCCATAGAGTCTGTTGGTAGTAGAGCGTGAAGTATGGGACATCGGTCGCTACAGCCCTCTGAGCAGTTGCGAATGCCGCATACTGTGCCGCGTAGGTTGTCGCCGTTCTTGCTTGCGCAAGTGCATTGGTCTGCTCCGCGCTGGCCCATCTGCACCAACCATGGTAGTCTGAAGCTGGGTACACGCCGATTGGCGAGACCCCTCCTGGGTTGTCCCTGAAGATGTTCAGGATGAAGTCGGGGAACGCAGGCCTGTTCGTCGTCAGTATTGAGAACTCGTAGGTCCCGTAGTACCAACTGTTGACCACGGTTCCAGAGGCGAGGACTTGGGTCTGGACGTTTATGCCCACTTCCTTCAAATTCTGGTCGATTATCGCGGCGATGACAGCTGATGGGCCTCTCGCCCTCAAGGTCATGACCGGCCTCCATTGAGTGCCGTTCGAGAAGGTGTAGAAGCCATCTGCAGCCCTGATGAACCCAGCTTGTTCCAGCAGTGATCTCGCCTGTGTTATGTCGCGAGCCCAAGGAGCCAGGTCAGACGGTACCCATTTGGTAAGGTCAGCCGGCAGGCCACCAGGACTGGCTACAGCGCCGTAGCCACCCAAGCCGTAGTTCACGACGGCCGTGGTGTCTATGCTCAGCGCAATGGCCTTTCTCACCAGCGCGTTGTCGTACGGAGCTCTCAAGCAGTTGAAGAGGATTACACCGGCCCCAACTTCCTGATCACCCACGAACTGTTGGCTCGGGTAGATGTCGACTGTGCAGTTGGCCTGTGATATGATCGCGGGAACCATGGTTCCGCCAGTCAGTTGCACTAGATCGAGCTGCTTCGTCTCGAGAAGCCCTGGGATGTTTGCATCCGGGTTGAGCAGCACTATCGTTATCTTTTCAAGGTGAGGCGCGCCTCCCCAGTAGTACTCGTTCCTGATCAAGTGTATGGACGTGTCTCCAGGTGTGAAGTCCGTGACTTGGAAGGGCCCAGTACCGATCGTGTAGCTCTTGTTGTAGCCATCTGAACCGGTCTGCGCAGCAGGGGTCAGGAACTCGTGCTTAGGGACTATCCAGACATATGTGAGGAAGTAATCGAGCCATTGGCTGAATGGCTGGTTCAGTGTGAACCTGATCCCGGTTGCGTTGAGTATCTCAATTCTGGAAACGTATGGGCATATAGCGAACTCGTCGAGCCTTACTGATGAGTTGTACACCTGGAACGTGAAGAGCACGTCAGTGGCATTGAATTGAACTCCATCGCTCCATTGTGCGTCTCTCAACTTGAAAGTGTAGACGAGGCCATCAGGTGAGATGGTCCAGCTAGTTGCCAACAGGGGAACATATGTCCCGTTCGGCAAGGCAGACGCCAGTGATTGGAACGCGAGATCGTATATTATGTCTCTAGCACCCACGGAGATCGGGTTGTTGCCAACGGTTACAAGCAACTTCACCGTCATCAACGGTGCGTTGGCAGCGTTCGGAACTCCCACCTTGAGTTCTCCACCTTCTTCGTAGACCAAGGCACCCTGTGTTGGAACGAGTGCGAACAGCATTCCGCCCGCTAGGAGTATTGTTATGGCAGCCGAAAGTACTCTGGTGCTATTTTTCAACATTTTTGCATGCACCAATATCAGGGGGACGCTTTTCGATATATAAGTATTCGATTCCCTCCAAGCGCAGGCAGACAGAACGGGCGGCGATGCCTTTTTCGCAAGCCGCGTTTCGCTTCTTCAAACGACGATCATGAAATCATTCACCGGAGCAGCGGGCTGATGACCGACATGTCATTTTGTTTCAGGCTCGGACCCGCCTAGACCCCACGATTCGCGAGTTTCCCGTATGTCGACCGTTGTTCCCCTGGTCACGCGCAGAAGGTCAGATGGTCGCACCTTCAGGAGAGCCCTGGGAGATCCCCCGCCCCCGAACACCACTTCCTTCCACAGAACGCTGGGATCTATGAGGACTGTAGCACTGTATCCGAATGGTGGGACGCCACCGATTGGATACCCGGTGTGATGTAACACCTCCCTCGGAGTGGCGGAGCGTGGTGCCGGGAACCCTGTCACGGACCCGACCTTCTGGGGGCTCACCCGATCCGTCCCCGGTACTATGGCCACGAAGACCCCATCCCGCCGGATCATGACTACGCTCTTTATGAGGTCAGATGCGTCGCGGCCGAGAGCCTTTGCTGCCTCTCCCACGGTGTGAACGGACACCCCGAATATCAGCTGCTCAGCGTCTATCCCACTTGACCTTACGAATTCCTTCAGTTTGTTCTCGAACTCCTCAAAGGACCCTTGGCCCATGATGGCCACCGGGCAGCCGCCCCCTATTCTGTCTTTGTTCGCCGCCCTGAGGCAGTGCGGACTCGGCGCGAGGCACGCTTGGGCTTGGCTCTCTGTCCCAAGTCCAACTCTTCAAGCCTCTTCCTCCTCTCTTCCTTCATGGCCTTGGCCCTCCTGCGTGTAAGAATCCAGAAGGAGACTATCAAAGCGGCTAACCCACCGATCAGCACCTCTGCCCCCAAGGTTGTGGACTTGGGAGGAGGCTGTGGGGGGTTCCCACCGTCGGTGATCACGCCAATAGTTCGCGCGATATCAGGCTGAAAGATGCTGCACGAAGCTTGCTCGACAAGGCTCGATGTGGATGAGCCGTTGTACACTGAGACCTCAGATCCCGCCGACAACACTATTCTCACCTCTGTCTGGCCCCCTAGGCGCAAGTACCCACCAGAAGTCCAAGAGAAGATCGGTAGGTAGGTCATGCCACCGAACTCCCAGGCACCCATTGAAGCCAAATCGGTAGTGCGATTCCAAGCACCGTTGTCATCGCGCAAGAAGACCGCTAGTTGCGAAGAATTCGGGAACGCGATGTACTTCACGAAGCAGTTGTCCAAGCGAGGAACGACATCGAGGAGTTCAGTCTCGTTCGCTACTGACACGTCGAATGAGAGATGGGCACTGCCCGAGATGAGTTCGGGCGACGAGAGTCCCACCCTTTGGCCTTCAGTGGAGAGGTCCGATACGTCTCGCGCGAGACCTTCGACCCCCTGCTTCATCGCCTCCACGACCCCCCACATGTCCACCAACTGCCCGCGGGTGTCGTTCACCGCTGAATTGAGCTCATCCGCGATCATCCTCAGTAGTTCGCTCTGGTTGAGGCTGGCCTTGCCAATCTGCACTGAGGCGTTGCCCGCGCTGAGCAGCGAGCTGGAGAGGGCGGACAGGCTCGACTCGAAACTCGCGTAGAAACTGACGAACTTGGTCACTTCCTCAGCGACAAGGCGGACATCTATGCCGGCCAGCGAGGTCTCGGCTGCCCCTAGATTCGCGAGCGCATCGTCTATGCTGTCCAAGGTCCGTTGATTCGTCTGGTACATCAAGGACACGGCCCCGATCGATTGATTCAGCATTTCCAAGCGAACCGTGTCGTTTTCTGAGGCGAGAAGAGAGTTGAGGGTCTGGTTCAGACCAATGAGTAGCAGTTGTTCCTGCTCAATAGACGACTTCATGGCTTCCAGTACTGCCTCGGTCGCTGAGATGTTCCCCCGCAAGCTCAAGACGGTCCTGTTGATGTTCTCCTCTGTGGCGAGTCTCTGAATCTCCCGGATGATCCCCGAGTAGTTTTCCAGCGCCAATATCGTGGCATCTATTGCCGAGCTGGCGGACATCAACGACTCCCCGAGCAGCACGCTCGCATTTCCAGTCGCAGCCACGCCCTGAGCTATACCACCCAAATAGTCCGAGACATCAGAAAGCGTTCCCGCCGAGGAGTTGCAGACCGCCCATATCCCCTCGAGAAACTCTGACGTAGCGTTCAGGCTGTTCAGTCTCGCTTCCATTCCTTGCAGCATCGTGGGGATCTGATCGGATGAGTATGATATGATGAACGGCGAGACAGTTGCCACTCCCCAGTCGGACAGTTGGGATACCTTGGCCTCGACCTCAATCTGGCTTTCGCCTTTCAGGAAGAGAACCCAGTAGTTCGAGCCGTCCGTCGTTGTGGAGTTCGGTCTAGGGTTCAGCGTCTCCACTTCGAAGAACTTCTTGTCGAGATTGACAACGAAGTTGAGCGGCATTGGCGGGTTGGGAGTGTCTCCGTCGGAGCTGAGAAGAGTGTTCCTTATTCTGACCTTCCAGTCTATGCTATCTCCCACTTTGGCCGAGAGGAAACGGTACTCTCCCACGGTGGTGACATTCGGAGGGCCGTTGTTCACCGCAATCTCCTCCTGCACCTCGAAGGGAAACGCCCGAGGAGTTCCTGAGATCTCATAGGACGACCTGCCCGGCTGGGCGGTCAGATCGACGACGACTTCTACGTACCTCCCTAAGTCTATCACCTGACTCATCGTGAGCTCGCCTGCCACGACCCTCAGCGACGGGGTCTCCACTTCGTGGAGAGTGAGCCTCACCCGAAGGTCTCTGGCTGAGGCCGCTGAGTTCTCCACCTCAAGGACATAAGATAGCGACGAGGTCAAGGAACCTGTGACCGGGTCCAACTGGCTGGAGAATACCTCTTGACCGTACAGCTCGAGGTCGGCCCCATTTGACGACATCACCACCGGCACCGCAAGTCGGACAAGCAGCAATGCTTCGGCGAGAGCGAGCATCCATTTCAAGCGCATCATTGGGTTTGTCTCCTCCTTCGATCCAGTCTCGCGATGCCGTCAAGTAGCTTCTCCTCTGATATCTCGCCGTCAACGAACCTCCTTTTGCAGACTTTCTCCTCGAGGTCGAGCAGTCGGTTCAACACGGTACTCAGTTGTGGCAGCGGATTCGACCTAGATCTGCGAGCCACGCGTATCGCGGACAAATAGGGCTCCGGTGCGTCGTCGTGGAGATGACCGTCCCTCATGAACTTGACGGTCTTGGCGTGAGCTGCGACGTCCGGATTATGCGTCACCATTATGAAGGCCAGCTTGAAATGGGAGTTCAGGGATTCCATTATCGACATCAGGTTCGCAGAGGAATCCACATCGAGGTTGCCGGTGGGCTCATCGGCGAGTATGAAGGCCGGGTCGTTCGCCAAAGCCCTGGCCACCGCCACCATCTGCTGCTGTCCTCCGCTCAGCTGACCCGGCGTGTTCCTGTACCTTGAGTCAGGCAACCCGATCAGATTGAGCAGTATCTTGGATTTCTCGGTGGCCTCATCCGAATCATATCGCCTGGACAGCAGCATCGGCAGGCTGACGTTCTCCACTGCAGTCAATTGTGTGGCTAGATTGAAGAACTGAAACACGAAGCCTATCCTCTCCCTCCTCACAGCCGAGAGTTTGCTCTCAGGCAAGTGCGTAACATCGATCCCGTCTATCAGGACCCTACCCGTGTCAGGCCTATCCAAGGTGCCAACGATGTGCAGCAGCGTGGACTTTCCGGAACCAGATGGCCCCATAATCGATAGGAACTCCCCTTCCTCCACCTCCAAGTCAGTCTCTCTCAGCGCGTGAACGATGGATCCTCCGAGCTTGTAACGCTTCGACACGCCTTTGCACAGGAGGGGCTTCTGATCATTCGTATCTGAGAGCTTCAATTGGTCTCACCTTCGTCGCGCCCCAAGAGGGCACGAGACTGGCCAGAGCGCTCATCAACAAGCCGATGACGAACCCCCTAGCGTATGTCCCCACGTCGTACACAAACGGGAACTGGAGGGCGGTCCCTATGATGCGGGGGAGGAAATCCGTCACTATGGCGTAAGCCAGTCCATATCCGGCGAGCCCCCCTAGGATCCCGCCGGCCACCCCCATCACTACCCCTTGGAACAGGAAGATGAACAGCACGTGCCAGTTGTCTGCCCCGATCGACTTCAACACCCCTATCTCCCTCCTCTTCTCAGCAACGCTCATTCCCACTGAATTCATTATGCTGAGCCCAGAGACTGCTAGGCTCACCATGCTGACGGATAGCATGAGTGCATCAAGGGTGTCGAGGATGTTGTTCAGGTTGGTGAGCAGGTCTTTCTCCGTAATGACCTTCAACCTTGGAAAGGTGGCTTTCACACTGTTCACCACGCTGTCCGCCACGCCGGCCTCTGAGATGCGGATGACGAAGTGAGTGGCATAGCCTCTCATGTTCAGCATGTACTGCGCTGCACCGAGCCCCGTTACCACGACCGAACCCCTCCCTGCCGACAGCCCTTGGAAGAAGCCCCCAATCTCGGTCGTGCCGACGAGCTTCAGGTTCACTCCTCCCACATATGCCTGAGTTGTCAGCTTGAGCGTGTCGTTGATCCTCAGCATCATTGCAGAGGCGCCTAAGTCCGTCGTCATGAACTCAAGAGCGCTATCTGATGAGGGGAAATTTCCATTTGGCTGCGGGACAAAGGATGCCATGTCAGAAACTGGAACGCCGATCACAATCGCTGCCTCCTTCCTCGTATATCCTCCACCTATGATCACCGGGATCACAGAGCTGACCCCCGGGATCTGAGCTATCGTAGAAGTGTAGAACACTGGCATTGGCTGCATGTCCACGTCTGACGCGAGTATCGCCGAGCCCAAGAGGGAACTGACGTCCTCGCTCACCCTAGTCTTCATGGAGAGTGTCAGGCTGGTCAAGGATGCCATGAACGCAATTCCTATCATGATCCCAAGCACGGTGAGAGCCGTCCTTGTGGGTCTGGCCCAAAGGTCCCTAAGAGAGTACTTCGTAAGATGTCCTAGAAGTCCCATGCCTAAAGATGGCGAGTCGTCAGTCGTCTGATAATTAAGCGTTGCCAAGGGCCTTCGTCGCGGCGTAATTCGACAATAGAAGAGAAACCGATAAATCGGGCCTACGTCGCTGAGCAGTGTTGCGCCGGACTCTTGCGTTTATCGCCTTGGTTGCGATGGTCCTAATGCAGTCAGTGGTGGGCCCGACGTACGGCCAGGACGAATCCACTTGGCTGGTCTCCTATGAAATGCGACTCTCGTACGCTGGCACGAACTCCTCCTACGCTCCAGAGCTGGCGAACCTTTCAGCCAGCATTGTGCTCTCCGGACCTGGGTTCTGGACTTCGATCCCGGTGGAGGGGAACTTGTCTGCCGCACACAACATCACCGGGACGGCTGAAATCGAGGCGGGAAACGCGCCCAACTACGCGAACATAGATGACATCTGGGTGGGCAGTCCCGTCTACATCGTGTCCCTGTACATATCACAGCGATACTACGGCCTGTACGACTGGGAGTTCACTAGGGATGGATCGGGGTACAGGTTCTCCACAATCCAGAGGTCCTACAGGGGCTGGGGCTTCGAGGTCACTGGCTCGGATTACTCGAGCGTCATGGTCATAGCCAACGATACGACCAGGCAGGTTCACGTCGACATCAACCTGATGATGGCACGGGCCACGCTTGTTGCGCTCAACTTCTCTGACGCTTCCGCCTTCATGGGGCAAATCTCATTCGGGATCCCCACGAGCTTCATGCTCTCGACGGATGGCTCACTTGCCATGCTGCCTCCGTGGCTGAATGCCACGACCTTGCCGGGATCATACGTAGTCAGTCTCCCGGCTCTCCCAACCGCGACGACCGTGACGATACCGATCTCAGTCGAGGTGAGCACGGCGGAGGCGAGTGGCACAACGGCGGGGGGCAAGTTGCTCGCCGACCTAGCGGGGACAGCCAGCACTTGGTTGCAGCAGGATGAGCAATTCTTCCGCGAGACGTTGCTTGATGACTCAGAGACGATGGGAAGGATCAGCGAGGCAATGACCGACCTGGTCGAGTCTGAACAACTCAGGGCGGCGGGCGATGTGGTGGACTCTGGCTTTCTCTTGACAAACGCGTTGAGACTGGCGGCCGAAACTAGGGAGGCAAGAGACACCGCGATGTTCTACTCGATATACGTCATCGCGCCAGTGGTGATCAGCTTCCTGCTTGTCGTGGCTGCTCTGGTGAGCCATTTGGCGTTCAACGGAAAGACATCCTATGTAGTGGGTATCTTCTTGGCGCTCTTGGCTGTCTCATTCCTCTGCCACCCGGCACTCAGGATATACGCGGTGTCCGTGGGCATAGACGCCAAGAGCATTCCTTCGATCGTCGCGACCGTCGTACTGCTTGGAGCTGCCAGCTTCCTGGTGTTCAAGAGGGCAGGCGCGCAGACCGTGTACGGCCTGGCCTTCTCGACTTCGTTGAGGATGATCAAAGCCAGGAAGTTGAGGGGATTCCTCTCCCTTCTGGCAGTAGTGGTCGTGGCCACATCCGTGGTCCCGAGTGTTACGTTGCAGGGAACTTCCCAAGTCCTTGCCTCTCAGATCAGCGCCGAAGCGACTCGGCATGTGTCTTGGGCGTATTCCACATGGGCGGTGAAGGTGCAGACTCCGGGCGGCGAGACCGTAAGGGAGGGTCTGAGACCGCTTCAACCCGGTGAGGCGAGCTACTTGGCAAGTGCGGCGAGTCTTGGTGCTTGGACCACCTTGTCCGTGGCCAAGGGAGTGCTCAGCGTGGGCGATAAGTCTGTCACCGGCACGTTCGTCGTCGCAGACATCGCCAAGCTCGTCGACATGTTGGGCCTGCAATTCCAGCAGCTTGACTCCAATCTATCCAGCGGTGTGCTGATCCTTGGCGATGTCGGCGTTGGTCCCGCGTCCGCCGTCGCCCAAGTGAACGGGAGGCAGGTCAGAGTGGTGGGGCTCGTCAGCAGCGAGTCGCTCCTCGCTCCCAAAGACGAAATGCTGAGCGACTTCCTCCTCAACACCCCGGTAATGACAGGGGGGCTTTCTATGTCAGGCGCGTCAGCCCGCCCAATAGGAGGCCCGTTGCTGGGCGTCGTAGACAGCAAGAGCGCACTTGCGTTGGGCTTGAGCCTGACTGACCTAGCGGTCGTTGGAGAGCTGGGATCAACCTCCATCGATCAGACAGCGGCTGAACTCCAATCTGTCACGATGGCCAACAGGGACTGGCTAACCTACACGAACGGGCAGGCACAGATTCACGTTGAGGTTGTGCTCTCATACGAGTTCGACATCTCGGCAGGATCCTCGGCGAGCAGCGTATGCGCCACTCTGCCCACGACGGTCGCGGCGGGCAACTGGGGAGCGCAGTTGATCCTCATGGGTATCGGTGGCCTGATCGTGATGAATGTGGTCATGAACTCCGTGGTCGAGAGACGCAGGGAGGCGATCACCTTCAGCAGCATAGGAGCGAGCCCGAGCTTCGTGACAAACCTCTTCATAGCAGAGGGCGTCACGTTGGGGGCGCTGGGCGGCTCCATAGGGTACGCCCTTGGCTACGCGGCCTCGGCTTGGCTGGGGGTGAGTTCAACAGCCATAAAGGCGGAACTCTACACCCTGACCCCGCTCATCCTCGTGTTAGTTGTATCCATCCTAACGGCGTCGCTCGGGTCGATCCTCCCCGCCCGATCAGCCATACTTCAGATCGTCCCGAGTAGGGAGATTCTGAAGAAGGAAGTCGGAGAGATAAGGTTTGACCCTTCTGGCAATGCCCTGATAAACCTGCCAATCAGGATAAGGAGCTGGCAGTGGAAGAAATTCTCAGAATTCCTGCAGAATCTAGTCAGTCCTCCCATTACATCGTTTGCTTATGGGCTGTGGATAACGGAGTACAAGAAGGTGAATTCGGTAGACAGGTTGATCGCAGACTACACAGCATATGGAGGAGCACTTGCTGAGCGCAAGGTGACCTACGATGTCGATGTGAGGCCAATAAGCATGGGCGAGTTTGATGGAGTGGAACTGAAGGTATCCGGCCACCCTGAATGGACGGATGGCCACAAGATGTTGTTGAAGGAGATGCTCTATGCCCTGAAGGATCGGCTGATTCGCTACACTGTTGACAGGACCGAAATCGAGGAGACCCCAGAGGAGGAAATCGAGGAAATAGAGGCCCAATTGGCCAGAATGAGGGCAGAGAGGGGGGACCTTTCGAAGAGCCTCTCACTTCTCGATCGCGGGATCTTGGCCTTGGAAGAGAAAGAAGCGGAATTGAGGGAGAAGATGCAGAACTCAAGCCCAGCCTAGCGAGAATATGTATCTCGGCCAGTTGGCAAAATCGTGAAGAAACCCGATTTCAGTCGAAAAAAGGTTAAAAAGGGTCAGGCCCCAAACAGGGCCAAGTATGTCCAGAGAAGGACTAGCTCCCCCTCAGACCACAGAGGTCGAGAAGGAGTGGAGCGCGGATGACTCTCGGATCGTGGAGATTGTCGAGGCGATAAAGTCAGTCGGGCCAAGGAATTGTTCTCTCATCTCTAGGATGACTGGAATACCGATCGAGACAGTGCGATACAAGATCAAGAAGCAGCTGCTGAGGAAAGGCATAGCGTTTCACGCGGTCGTCGACTGCGAGCTTCTGGGGCTTCAGAGGCACTGGGTAACGATGGACTTCGCGGAGAAGTTCCGAGGGATTGCCCCCCAGATCCTTGACGCCCTTTCCAAGTTCGGGCTGACCTTCTACATCAGAGTTCTCCCCCACTCCTCATATGAGGCGATGATAGCGATACCCCCGAACGGGCTCGGGAAGTATAAGGAGATACTCAATCACATGGTGTCCACAGGGATCCTCAACCTATACCACGTAGAATCCCTGGACTGGGTGCACAATGTCTCGCTCAGGCCCGAGTACTACGATTTCGACAGGGGCAAGTGGAGGTTCAGCTGGTCGTCCCTCGTCCCGATGACCATCAGGCCAAACCCGTTGCAGAGGGTTCCTGACGCCAAGATCGAACCTGACGTGCTTGACTTGTTCATACTCAAGGAACTCCAGAAGAACTCTCTCACTCACTTGACAACGATCGTGAGGAAACTGGGCGTCGGTCCCAAGACCTTGAGGTACCACTTCGTGCAGCACGTGAAGAAACACAACCTCCTGGCCGGCTACGCCGTGAGGTGGAGTGGAATAAGCAGGATGTCCCAGGGGTT
>Ga0172362_10000700_pt1 | contig 28078 bp, 25 predicted proteins | sample LakKivs1_kivu2a2_FD_114534 | JGI IMG/M metagenome (GOLD analysis project Ga0172362, IMG submission 114534) | Sediment microbial communities from Lake Kivu, Rwanda - Sediment s1_kivu2a2 | ecosystem: Environmental > Aquatic > Freshwater > Lake > Sediment | place: Rwanda: Western Province, Lake... | reverse complement strand
TAGGCAAAAAGCCGCTGGCTATAGTGGGGGATACTCTTGATGTGATCCCAGAATGATAGGTACCTATAAGATCTCAGTCCGCAATAGCGGCCACTGCATTGATTGGCTCGGGAGAATCTCTCTGCTATCTTCCTCCGCGTGGCCTATTTACGGCGGTGTATCGAACAAGGAACAACGCTTCCATCGGGCATTACAGTAAGAGATCTTACGGCAGCCCTGCAATCTGGCCTATAACGTTGTTCAGGCAATCTCAGAGTATTGAGAGGCATAGCTTCAGGGTTGGCTATTTGATTGTCTCGTTTTCTTAACGCTATGAATTCGTTAATGGCGTGCCACAGTATTCTCGAATCCTCTCCATTGCTGAGGCAATAGTCCTCATTCCCAGTTGGCAGTGGACTACATGAACTATATGATATGTCCACGGGCCACTCAATGCCCTCTTCTGGCAAACGCGATATATCGCCCAGATTGGCTTTGCGCATAGCTGTGTTCAACACAACGTCTCAAAACTGCAGCCTGGCCAGTGTGGCAAGGGTTCGTTCCAAATGCTTGAAGAGACCAGGCCTCCCTCGAGCCTCATCCTGTCACTTATCAGAAAAATCAGGCGAGACGGAGAATTGATTCACTCCTGCCTCGCGCAACTGCAGATAATTGCCCTGGTTCAACACCATGCCATTGGTAACGAGTGTCAGGTACGGTGTATCATTGGATTGCCTGACTGCCCCGATGATGGCTGCTATATCTTTACGTAGCAGTGGTTCGTCACCAGAGAATAGTGCTACGGCCAGACTCAAGCGTCGAGCTAAGTCTCCGTAGCCCTCTGCTTTGATTTGTTCTTCATACTTCGTGAACCCCACAAGGTCACAGTGGCGCCAATTTAGGTTGATTGAAACCAGCTACCGTCTGCTCCTCTAGTGTCGAGGGAACAGTCAATAGACACCTCTCATTGAGAAACTATCTGCCGTGCGTAGGTAGGGAAGTTTCTGACCTGGCCCCAAAATGACATCTCGCTGTAGGATCTTATAGAGACGTAACAATCACCACATCGGTTGCTCTGGGAGAATTTCTCTATCATCTCCTTCCGAGTAGTATACTTGCTGCGGCGGTGTGAACAGGGAATTAGGCTCCCGTCAGGCATTACGACGAAAAACCTTATCCCTGCCTTACAACCTGGCATGTATCCCTGTTCAAAGAATTTCAAAGTATCTCGAAGTGTGAGTGCCGGGTTAGCTAGATGAGTGCCTTGCCTTTTCAATATCATTAATTCGTTAATGGCCTGCCGTAAAGTTTCCAAGTCCTCTCCATTGTTCAGGCAGTAATTCTTATTCCCTGTCCGCAACGGAGTATACGCACTGTACGATATATCTACGCCCCACTCAGCAGCCTTTTTGGCCAAAGGCAATATCTCCCTCAGGTTGGCCTTGGTTATAGCCGTATTCAAGATAATATCCCGAAACCCTAGCTTTGCCAGCCGGGGGATACTCTGTTCCAAACGCTCATAAAGACCACTCCGTCGCCGAAATTCATCATGCCGTTCATCAGGGAAGTCGAGTGATACTGAGAATTGATTCACGCCTGCTTCACGTAATTCTAGATAATTGCCCTCATTCAACAGTACTCCATTGGTAACAAGTATTGCGTATTGGACGCCCGCCTGTTTGATAGCCTGGACTATGGCTGCTATATCCTTACGCAGAAGTGGCTCACCACCAGAAATTTGCACTGACAGCGGCTTTAGACGTTGAGTTAAGTCTCCATACTCCTCTGGCTTAATCTGTTTCTCATCCTTTATTACGCCTCCAAGGTCACAGTGACAGCAATTACAGTTGCAGGAAAGTGTTACTTCATAAGAAACTATCAGAGGACGGTTAGTTATGTAACTGCCTATTGCCTTGCCGGCAAGCTGAATTCCTTGAAACGGAGAGAGTTTTGCCACTTGTTATCCTATTGTTTCAAACCAATTGATGCCTAGCTATCCAATCCTGATGAATATCCAGACCCTAGTCTATCCGTGATTTTACCTAAAGTCCAGCCAGGATGGGATAGACCGTCTGGTCGTTCCTATATTCTTGGCGAAGTAACCATGTTCACCAAGTCAGCAGGATGCTCGTCCCCCCTCGAGGATCCGGGCCGAACAGAGAAACGACTGCAATTTTCATCCCACTACTTGAAACCAATCAGGGTACAGTAATCCAGTCTTGAGGGAAATGTCAGCACGATTTTATTCGTCATCTTGCCCAAACCAGAGTTAACGGAAACTAGATTTCGTAATGGCTTGTACAATCTCAAATATCTCAATATCGGTATGAACAGCATAAGTGAACTTATCGACTCTTTGTAAGAGACAGCAGTCATGTTCGTGAACCCCGCATTCTTGAGAATGTTTGTAAGGGTTCTGGTGCTAAATTGGTTGATATGAAGCCTGGTGATACACCACCACCTTTTCTTCAGAATCCTTGCTGGTATCCCTTCAATATCCGGGGTCGTTATCACAACCATCCCCCCTGGCTTGAGTATCCTATGAACTTCTTCGAGTACAATGAGTGGGTATAACATGTGCTCCAGGACCTGCCATAGAGTAACCACATCAAAATGGTTTTCAGGAAACCGCAGTTCTTCAAAGGGTTTCGCTTCTACATCTAGGCCGAACTCCTTTCTTGCATACGCTGCGGCATCCTCCGACGGTTCAACCCCTTTGGTGGCATATCCAAATTTGGAGGCGCTAAATAAGAAAAACCCTTCACCACAGCCTATATCCAAGAGACGTGTGCCATCACTATATTTCTTGACTAATTGTACTTGTGATTTAGTAGCCCGTAAACGACTGTCCCTGATGACAGCGGCGTCAACACTCTTCATTTGGGAGTAAGCTTCGTTGATGTTGCCTTCATTCTCGATAGGATTTACATAAATGAGATGACAGTTCTTACACTTGACGTGTCTGCCACGCCTCTCTCCCCACAACATATATATGGTCTCCACCACTCCTCGCGAGTCACTATCTTCCAGATTAGACTCAAAGAGCACCTCAAAATCATTCTGCCCGCAACCGGGACAGTTGCGATATTCAAAACGTGAATCCATCTCATGCAACCCTTAAAGTCTTGAAGGTGTTAGTCCTCTTTATAAGTAGTAGCTGCAACCTCGAGAAAGGCAGAACGGAATCTCCCCTTTTCTCACCGCACAACTCATTGTTCGTCTGGCAAGGTAGCTACGTCCCTCAAGTCGGCAGGATGCTTGTCCATCATCTATCCAAGAATTTCCAGGCAATAACGCTTGGAGCTATGGCCGGGAAAAAATAACTAAATGCTGTACCAATCATGTAGATAATGTATTGAAGGGGCCTGAAGAAGATAGGGGGAGAACGCCACCAGATGTCTCCTACAGTTAACCCTCTTATGCCCTTACCTCTAATGACAAAACCGCTTGCCCTTAGTTCCTCGAAACTCCAGACGTATCTATGTTCCTCGTAAGGATTCCCATAGTAATCATGATGCGGGCACTTGCGTATGGGGGTGGTTAACAAGATCGCCTCCCTCGACACCCTTTCAAGCTCCCTCAGAGCTTTCTGTCCATCCTCTTTGTCAAGGTGTTCCAGCACTTCAACAAAAACTGCCAAATCGAACTGCTTATCCTTGATAGGAAGCGCCCTCACGTCTCCACAGATAACACCCTGGTAAATGCCTCTGCCATTGGATGCTCGAACATTAGGCTCATAAATATCCAACCCTATAGCATAAAATCGTTGGGTTTTGATAAGTTGTGACAGAGCACTATAGCGGCCGAAACCTATATCCAGTATCCTGGCACCTGCCCTACCTCTAAAGGCCTTCCAGATGGCCACGTTTCGCCCAAAGGTGCCAAGGCAGAACAAAACCAGCCAGTTTATCAGCCTGTGCAAATGTGTGTCTCTCATGGTCCTACGTGAACCGTGTTTTCAGAAGGCGAACTCACTTTGGAAAACCTCTAGAGGCTTTCAGCTTTCCTATAAGCAGCAGCCACGGCCTCGATAAGAAGAGAACGGAACCTCCCCCTTTCTAACTCAAGAAGAGCCTCGGTAGCGGTCCCCCCCGGCGAGGTAACCATGTTCCTCAAATGAGCCGGGTGCTTCCCTGTCTGCTCAGCAGTATGAGTAGATCCGAGTACGGTCTGTATAACCGATTCTTGGGCCATATCCCGAGGCAAGCCGATATGCACACCAGCATCGACAAGCGCCTCGATAAAAAGAAAAACATAAGCCGGACCACTTCCACTCAAAGCAGTGGCCATATTCAGATATTTCTCGTCAGTGACGTAAATCTCTTTGCCAAGAGCTCTCAGCACAGTCTGAGCGAACTCCTTTTGCCTTTGGTCAGTTTCAGTAGTTGCTGTCCAAACGGTCATCCCCTCGCCAATTTGCGCTGGCATATTTGGCATAGCTCGAATTACAGAGGAATGGTTCAAACCCCGGCATAGAACAGACAGACTAGCCCCAGCCACTATAGACAACACCGATTTCTCAGGGGCCAGACCTTTGATCTCATCCATTACCTGGGACAGATTCTGGGGCTTCACTGCCAGAACAATAAAGTCAGCATCCTTCACGCCCTGTCTGTTATCGGGTAAAGCCCTAACTCCGTATTCTCTGCTCAACAGTTCACGTCGCACCGGACTGATATCGCTTACCACCATATCTTGTGTCGCAGTCACCTTTTTAGTCAACAGACATTTAATCATCGCTTCCGCCATAGCCCCACCCCCAACAAACGCTATCCTTGTTTTCTTCTTTTCCATGATACCGTCACCTCTTCCTCTTACTACATCCGTCACGATGCTACCACAATGTTTACCACTCTCTTCGGGGCATAAATGACTCTGGCAAGCTTCTTGCCACTAATATAACCCTTCACTCGCTGTCGACCCAGCGCCAACTCCTTGGCCTCCACCTCGCTTATGGAAGCAGGCACCAGAACCTTATCACGAAGCCTCCCATTTACCTGAATGACTAACGTGATCTCCTCCTCCTTGGCTAGTTCCTCGTTGTATTCGGGCCATCGCTGGTTATGCACAGTATATGGATGCCCCGACCTGTTCCATAGCTCCTCGGCAAGATGCGGGGCACTTGGTGCCAGGAGACGGAGAAAATAGCTAATGGCTTCTTTCCACACCGGAATTGACACTAGCCCGCCTTCTTTGATCTTGGATAGGTAGTTGCTAAATTCCATGAGGGTTGAAAGCATGGTGTTGAAGCGGAACTTCTCCAGATCAGCAGTTACCTCTTTGACTGTCTTATGAGTCAGATGAAGGAGTTCTTTCTCAGCTTCAGGATCAACAGCACGGCTGGCATAATCCGTTTCCACCAGACCCCAGACCCGGTTCAGCCACCGACTGACGCCTACAATGCCCCTGTCATTCCACTCCCCTCCCAACTCCCACGGACCAATGAACATCACATATCCGCGAACGGCATCAGCCCCTAATTTGGCCACATACTCGTCACAGCCAATGACGTTGCCTCTAGATTTGCTCATCTTGTCACCACCATAGATTATGGTTCCCTGATTGAATAAACGAGTAAAAGGTTCGTCAAACTCAACCAAGCCCATATCCCTTAATGCCTTGATGAAAAAACGGGCGTAGAAAAGATGCATGACTGCATGCTCGGCTCCGCCACTATACAAATCCACCGGCAGCCAGTATTTCACCTTGGCGGCATTGAAAGCGGCAGTCCTGGTTTTGGGACTGGTGTATCTCAAGAAATACCAGGAGGAACACATGAAAGTATCCATAGTGTCAGTCTCTCTTCGTGCCGGCCCGGAGCATTTGGGACAAGAGGTATTGACGAATGACCGGCAGTATTTAAGCGGGGATTCCCCAGTCGGCCTAAATTCTGCGTCAGGAGGAAGCAGAACAGGTAAATCCTCTTCAGGCACAGGCACTATGCCACATTTATCACAGTAAATCATGGGGATGGGTGCACCCCAATACCTCTGTCTGGAGATGAGCCAATCGCGAAGCCGGTAAACAACTGTGCGCCTGCTCAACCCTCTTCCCTCTAGCAAAGTACAGATAGCCTTACAACCCTGTTCGCTAGACAAACCACTGAACTCGCCAGAATTGACCATTGTACCTGGCCCGGGATATGCCTCGGCCAGTTCCTCACCGGTCCAGTCTGGAGGACCAATAACTGTTCGCACAGGCAGGTTAAACTTTCTGGCAAATTCCAGGTCCCGTTCATCGTGAGCTGGTACTGCCATCACTGCCCCCGTGCCATAAGTCGGAAGTACATAATCAGCGATCCAAATAGGCACTCTCTCTCCGTTTATCGGATTAACAGCGTGGCTTCCCAGAAAGACCCCTGTCTTCTCTCTGCCCAGTGCCACTCGTTCGTACTCGGTCTGCCGCCGACACCAGGCAATATACTCCTCCACTTGAGCCCCATGTTCAGGCTTGGTCAATCGAGGGACTAAAGGGTGCTCCGGAGCGAGGAGGAAGAAGGTCACCCCAAAAATGGTATCCGGCCGTGTAGTAAACACTCTTATCTCTTTCTGCTCTAGTCCCTCGTCTTCTAGACGGAAGGAAATCTCTGCCCCCTCGCTCTTGCCCACCCAGTTCTTCTGCATTGTCTTTATGCGCTCCGGCCAGTCTAGGCGTGTATGATCGAGCAATTCCTCGGCGTATCTAGTAATTCTAAGAAACCATTGCTCCAGCTCTCTTTTGGTCACCGATGTGCCGCACCTCTCACAGACATCCTCCCCTATTACCTGTTCATTAGCCAGCACCGTCTGGCATTTGGGACACCAATTGACCGGTGCCTTGGCTCGATAGGCGAGCCCAGCGTCATAGAATCTGAGGAAAAACCACTGCGTCCATTTGTAATAGCTAGGCAGGCAGGTGACTACTTCGCGGTTCCAGTCGTATACTGCCCCCATACTCCTGAGTTGGCGGCGCATATTGTCTATGTTTTTCATCGTCCAGTCATAAGGGTGAATTCCATGGCTGATGGCTGCATTTTCCGCAGGTAACCCAAAGGCATCAAAACCCATGGGATGAAGCACATTGTAGCCCTGCATCCTTTTGAATCTGGCATAGGTATCTGCAGGCGCCATAGCGTACCAATGACCGATGTGAAGGTCTCCTGAGGTATAGGGAAACATGGTCAAGGCGTAAAATTTTGGGCGGCTTTTGTCTTCCCGCACATCATAGATATGGTCAGCTGCCCATTTCTGTTGCCATCTTCTTTCAATTTCCTGAGCATTATACTTTTCGGTCATATTCGCTAAAGTTTAACCTAAGTCGCTGTGAATTGAAAGCCCTCTCTGCTACTGGAAATCCATGCGCAGTACGGCAAAGGAAAACATGTGAGAGAAGAGCGGCTTCTTGTACTGGAGAACGAGACGAACGTTCTCGGAGGAGAGAAGCAGTGAACAGGAAAAGGAATTCAACCCCTGGGAGCTGGATTACGTGCTTTCCAGCCGAACTGAACCGGCGCGCCCCTGCTGTCAGAAAACCCCAGGTACTTTGGTGAAACCCACTCAGATCTCCAGGGGCGTATCGAACCTAAGATATGGACACGATCAACCTTCGGCGGACAACAACCTCTGATCCATTACTTCTGCCACCAATTCCAGAAGTACGGTGCTCTCCAGGCTACAACTATCGGGCCGGGACTCTTGTTCTGTCGCCTGCGGGGTTCCCGCAGGCCTCAACCACACGATAGCCGGTGCGCGAATCCTTCGACACCCGCTGACCGCCGAGGATGCTCAGCGTCTCTCTATTCTGAATACTTTTGTCCCGCACACCGGACAAACACCTTGAGTGGCCGGCCTGCGATTCTTGAGCATGACCCGCCGCGGGTTGCTTATCTCCCTCTTTTTCCTGCACTTCATACAATAAGCTGTTGCCATCTTGCCCTCCTTCTATTTCTGCTATTGCTATATTGTTACTATAAGGGCAAAGCTTTGTCAATACCTTTTGGACTCTCTCAGCAAAGATTGGAGGGTCTTGGCAAACCAGGCAGGAGCCAAAGAGCATCTCATTTCTGGCTACCGGGTCACATCTATCGTCTCAGTTGAGAGAAGCTGGTAGCAGCTGCAATGCCACTTTGAGCCGTCTTAGACATTTCTCTTTTCCCAGCACTGCCATGGTCTGAAATAGTGGTGGTGCCGCAGTACGACCCGTGATAGCTGCCCTTAGCAATCCAAATAGCTCACCAGTGGCCAAATTCAACTCTGTGGCCAGAGACCGCAAGATACCCTCGAGTGTAGCAGCATCCCAAGTTGCTGCTTGTTCTAACTGCTGCGAAGCAATCGTAATAGCTTCAGCCGCTGACTTAGCATCTAGTTTGCTTTTCAAAAGCAGGCCTGTATCATATGACAACTCGTCAAGGAAGAAAAAACTGGCAAGCTGAGAAACCTCGGCCAGAGTTTTGGCTCGTTCTTGAATGAGTGATAGAACCTGGCTGACGTAGCTCTCATCCAATGGGCGCTTCACCAAGTCTGGTAAGTCTTTATCTAGAAATGGCGTAGCTCGACGGGCGAATTCTTCGAGGCTCAGCCTGCGCAGGTAAACCCCGTTCATCCATTCCAGTTTCTCCTTATTGAAGATAGCCCCTGTTTTGCCTACCCTTTCCAAAGAGAAGTGCCTTATCAATTCCTCTCGAGACAGCAACTCAGTTCGGTCATCGAGCGACCACCCTAAAAGCGCTAGGAAATTGACCATGGCCTCTGGTAAATATCCTTCCTTCTGATATTCGTTAATATTGGCGGCACCGTGTCTCTTGGATAATTTGGCACGGTCGGGTCCCAGAATCATGGGCAAATGGGCAAACTGAGGAGCCTGCCAGCCAAGAGCCTGGTAAAGCAGAACATGGCGAGGAGTGCTGGAGAGCCACTCCTCGGCTCTGAGAACGTGTGAGACGGCCATCAAATGATCATCTGCTATATTAGCCAGGTGATACGTGGGATAACCGTCGGATTTAAGCAGAACAAAGTCGTCTAGCGTGTCGTGCTTGAAAGTCACCCTGCCATAAATCAAATCATGGAAAGTGGTTTCACCTTCAAGAGGTGTCTTGAACCGAATCACAGAAGTAGCACCCGCTGCCTTCAGCTGGGTTCTTTGCCATTGTGTCAGGTTCCGACAACGTCGATCATACTTCGGCGGCTGCTTACGTTTCATCTGTTCCTGCCGCATTGTCTCCAATCGTTCCGGAGAGCAATAGCACAAATATGCATGATCCTCATCAAGCAATCTCTGTGCGGCTTCATGATAAACAGACAACCGTTGCGATTGGAAATAAGGCCCTTCGTCCCAGTCCAGTCCCAGCCACCGCAGGCTATCCAATATTACATCCACCGCTCCCTCCACCTTACGAGCCATGTCGGTATCTTCAATCCGAAGAATAAAGACTCCGCCATGGTGGCGAGCAAAAAGCCAGTTGAATAGAGCCGTTCTTATATTGCCTAAGTGCGGATACCCTGTAGGACTGGGCGCAAAACGAACCCTAACCGCTGTTGGCGACTCAGACTGCATTGGGCTGTATTCTAAATCTGGGCCTGGTCCTATTTGGAGAGTGTTTGATATATATTTCTTAGCCGATCCAGGTATTTCCTCAATCTCTGAGCAAGTTGCTCAACCTGATTGAGGGCATTCTTGGTATCCTCCATCTCGGTAGTTATCTTGAATAAGATCTCGTCCCGCCTTTGACCCAGATCAGTCTCAATATCAGACATTTCCCCCACGTTGGACAAGAAGCTACTTTCCCGCTTTCCTTGCTCTCTAGCCAGTTCCTCATAGGACTTCATGTCATCAATTTCCTTTCTTTTCGTATAGAGAATACTGAATTGTAACATGGCTGGATGACTCAGACAAGACCTTGATTTGAGAAGATGCTTGCGGACATTGCTGATTCCTCATTCGCTCATGCAAAATTTCATTCTTTCCTATATATTATTAAGGGTCGTTGTTCTTGTTGTAGCTGCAGAATCCGATGCGCCAGTTCAACATAGTCTCCGATTTTCATCTTACCGGTGACCAGCCTCAGGCAGTGGACAAGCTGGTCAGGGGTCTGAGGCAAGGGTACCGGGAGCAGACGTTGCTGGGAGTCACCGGTAGCGGCAAAACCTTCACCATGGCAAACGTCATAGAGAGGATGCAGCGACCGACCCTTGTTATCTGCCACAACAAGACCCTGGCAGCTCAGCTAACAACTGAGTTCAAGGAATTCCTTCCCGAAAATGCTGTGGAGTATTTTGTGAGCTACTATGACTATTATCAACCGGAGGCTTACATCCCTAGCACCGACGTATATATTGAGAAGGAAACTGATATAAATGAGGAGATTGACAAACTACGGCATGCGGCGACCATGTCCGTCTTTACCCGCCGAGACGTAGTTGTCGTCGCTTCGGTCTCCTGTATTTATAGTCTGGGCGCGCCTGAGGAATATCATGCTTTCGCCCTTGCCGTTGAAACAGGCAAACATTACAAACGAGACAGATTGGTCCGCCACTTGGTGGATATGCAATATGAGAGAAACGACTATGATTTCACCAGAGGCAAATTCCGTATTCGAGGCGACACCCTGGAAATTCAGCCTGCATACCAGGAGATAGCTCTCAGAATCGAGTTCTGGGGAGACAAGATTGAACGTATTGTGGAGATTGACCCTCTAACTGGTGAATTACTGACTAGCCTGGATCAAGTGGATATTTATCCCGCAAAGCACTTTGTTACCTCTCAACAAAAACTGCTCGCGGCAATCGAAGACATTAAAGTGGAGCTAGGACAAAGATTGGAGGAGTTGAAGAACCATGGAAAGCTACTGGAGGCGCAGAGGCTTGAGGCGCGCACTAATTATGATATTGAGATGCTCCAGGAGGTGGGGTACTGCACCGGGGTAGAGAATTACTCCCGCCATCTTCAGCGACGGGCACCGGGAAGCACCCCGTGGACCTTGCTGGATTATTTTCCGGATGACTTCTTATTGTTCATTGATGAATCACACATGACGCTGCCTCAAATAAGAGGCATGTACCACGGTGACATTTCTCGAAAGCAGACATTGGTTGACTACGGTTTTCGCCTCCCTTCAGCCCTGGATAACCGCCCTCTGCATTTCGAGGAGTTCAACCAGCACATCAACCAGGTTATTTACGTCTCAGCCACACCCAAGCCCTATGAGTATGAGCGTAGCCAGCAAGTAGTGGAGCAATTAGTCCGTCCCACCGGCTTACTCGAGCCTACAGTGGAGGTTAAGCCAGTTAAAGGGCAAATTGATGACCTTATTCATCAGATAAAGACCCGCGTCGCTAGGGCAGAGCGTTGTCTGGTGACTACACTGACCAAGCGAATGGCAGAGGAATTGAGCGATTACTTGAAAGAAATGGAGATCAAGACTCATTACCTGCATTCGGAAGTGGAGACTCTGGAGCGAGTGGAAATTCTCCGTGATTTGCGTCTGGGCGTCTACGATGTGGTAGTGGGTATCAATCTGCTGCGTGAGGGGCTGGATTTGCCTGAGGTGAGCCTAGTAGCCATACTCGATGCCGATAAGGAAGGCTACCTCAGATCCGAGGAAGCACTTATACAGACCATGGGACGTGCTGCCAGACACATAAATGCTCATGTCATAATGTATGCTGATACTCTTACTGAATCCATGCAGAAGGCGATAGAGGAAACCCGGCGCCGGCGCCAAGTTCAGGAAGCCTACAATAAGGAGCACGGCATCAGTCCACAGGGAATAAGAAAGGCGGTCAAAGATATAACCGAGAGGGTTCAGGCGGTCGCCGAGACAAGAACTCCCTATACGGTCGCTTCTATTTCCAGTGAGGAAATGCTTCGCCTTATCAAGCAACTGGAATCAGAGATGAAAAGAGCGGCTAGAAATCTGGAATTTGAGAAGGCGGCCATGATTCGCGACCGCATTATCGAGCTAAGAAAAGACGATGACCTACTCTCACCCTGACCAAATGACGATCGGGCATCGCTTCCGGCAGAGTTGGCCTATTTGAACCTAATCTAGCTTATTCTTCTCACTGCAAGAATCTCGTCACCCCATGTCCTGTCATAGCCCGGGCTTACAAATGCGGCAGTTTTGTACCTGCGGGAGCCGCTAATGGTAGTGAATCGTCAAAACGATGTGGCGCTTTGTAGCAGCCTTCTAGTAGACGAGGGCAGCTCGAAACGGCGGGACTAAAGTAATGAGGGTAACAGGTACAAATGGGTGATTGACGCGTTTCACTACGCATGCCTATATTAATGCTATGCTTTGGCATAGTTGAGCACTTTCATGAGAGGAAGATATGCCTGTTGTTATTAATGACCAGACTTACTATAGAACGGCCGAAGTCTGCCGGATGGTCGGCATCAGTAGAAACACTCTCTTCAGGTGGCTGAAGGAGGGAATGGTCTCCGATGTCGAGTATCGGGACTGCCGAGGTTGGAGGCTATTTACCCCAGTTCAAGTGGAGGCCATTACAGCCAAGACTAGCCATGTGTCTGCGATAAGTCGGAGCGGCTGAGGAGCTAAACGAATGAAATCACTGATATCCACGGTTAAACGCAGGGACGACGACGAGGTGTTAAAGACTCTGAGCGAGGAATTGCCGGTTGGGGTCTGCATCATGCAGGATGGGAAGTTCTGCTATGTAAATAACACCTTCCCAATTGCCATCGGCTACACGGTGGATGAATTGGTGGGCAGGGGTTCCTTGGAGATTATTGCTCCTGAAGATAGAGAGATGGTGAAGGAAAACACGACGAAAATGTTGAAGGGAGAGCTGCGTTCGCCATATCAATTCAGGGTGACTTGTAAGGACGGCGATACCGTTTGGGTTATGGCGACGGTTAAACCCATCCAGTACCATGGGAAGAGGGCAATCTTGGGCAATTACATGGAAATCACCGAGCGTAAGCTGTTGGAGGAGGCAGCCAGAGAGAGTGAAGAGAGGTACAAGGAACTTGCTAACAGCATCACCGATGTCTTTTTCGCCATGGATCAGAATCTGAAATATACCTATTGGAACAAGGCATCCGGGGTTTTGACAGGAGTTCGAGCGCAGGATGCAATTGGGAGGTCCATTCAAGAGGTGTTTCCAGACAGGCCTTGGCGGAGGAAGGCGGAAGAGATGTACCGTAAGGTGCTGAAGACGCAGCAACTCCAGACTTTTGTCAACGATTATGATATTGACGGCAGGCACTACATTCTGGAAATCAGTGCTTATCCTGCGCGAGGCGGTGTTTCGGTTTTTGTCAAAGACGTAAGCGAGCGCAAGCGAGCAGAGGAGGCCCAGAGAGAAGCTGAGGAGGAAACGCGTGTTTTGCTCGAGGAAGCGCCTGTCAGCATAGTTCATACAGATCTGAAGGGCGACATCATCTACGTCAATGAGAGGTTTGAGTCAGAGTCAGGTTACTCACGGCGAGAGGTCATCGGGAAGAGTGGCTTTCAATTGGGTTGGTTCCCCGCCGGTACACTGAAATTCCTAGCAGAAAGAATGGTGGCTAGATTGGGAGGGAGTCCTGCCCAGCATTGGGAAACTCAGTTCAAATGCAAGGATGAACGATGGATTTGGATTGACCTTGAGGCCAAAGTACTGAGACGACACGGAGTTCCGATTGGCTTCGAAATCATTGCCACAAATATCACCGAGCGCAAGCAGGCAGAGGAGGCGCTCAGACAGTCTGAAGAGAGATACCGGACTATTCTTGAGGAGATGGGCGACGGTTACTTCGAAACTGACCTCGCCGGCAATCTCACTTTTGTTAATGATGCGCTGATTCGCCTCTCAGGCTATTCCAGAGAAGAGATGATTGGTATGAATTTCAGAGCCTTCACACCCGAAGAGAAGGTCAAGCCTGTTTTCGAGGCCTACAACCGCATGTATAGGACAGGTGAACCGTTGTACGACCTTCCCACCGAGGTTGTTCGCAAGGACGGAGGACGCAGATTTGCGGAAACCTCGGCTTTCCCGATCAGAAACGATAGAGGTGAAATCGTCGGCTTCCGGGGGGTGCGGCGCGATATCACGGCACGCAAGCAGATGGAGGAAGCGCTACGGCACTCCGAGGAGAAGTATCGCACTATACTGGAGGAGATGGAAGATGCCTATTTCGAGGTGGACCTTGGCGGACACCTCACCTTTGTTAATAGGTCAGTGTGCCGTGACCTGGGATACTCGAGGGAAGAGCTGATGGGGAAGAGCTACAAGGCCTTTACAGCCGAAGAAGATATGGAACCGTTATTTCTGGTCTTTAACGAAGTGTATCGGACCGGTGCGCCGAACAAGGGCTTTCCTTGGAAGACCGTCCGTAAAGACGGCACCCATGGGTTTGCCGAAACATCGATCTCTCTACTCAGGAATAACAAGGGTGAGACTATCGGGTTCCGCGGCGTGGGGCGTGACATCACCAACCGCAAACGAGCGGAAGAGAGACTGCGGCAAAGCGAAGAGAATTACAAGACCTTGTTCGATAGCTCGGTCATCGGCATGTATGTTCTGGATGTTGAAACTATGAAGGTAGTGATGGGCAACCAGGCCGCCAGAGAAATGGCAGGACTTAGCTCCGAGGGGAACGGCATCGGCATGAATCCGCTTGACTTCGTCATTCCTGAGGATAGAGCGCAAGTTCTTGAGATTGCCATGAAAGAGTTCGAGCAAGGCCTGCGGCGCACACATGAGGTTCGAGTAATAGGCAGAGATGGCCGAATCGGATGGATAAGCATTTCAGCTGCCAGGGTCATGCATGAAGGAAAACTGGCAGCCTTGGTTTCTTTTACCGATATCACCGAGCGCAAAAGAATGGAGGAAGCACTGCGTCAAAGCGAAGAGAATTATCGAGCTTTGTTTGATAACTCGGTCATAGGCACAATTGTTTTGGATGCTGAGACTATGCAAGTGTTGGTGGCTAATCAAGCTGCTGCGAGAGTGTTCGAGTTTAGTTCTATAGAGGAAGGCATCGGACTAAATCCGCTTGACCTCATTCCTCCAGAGGACAGGGACACTGTTTCTGAACTTATTATGAAGGAGCTGTTTGAGCAAGACTTGCGGACAACTCACGAATTGCGTGCAATAACCAAGCATGGCAGAGAACTGTGGATAAGTGTGACCGCTGCAAGAATTGTGCATGAGGGCAGATTAGCGGGTCTGATTTGTTTTACCGACGTTACTGAGCAGAAGCGCCAGAATGAGCGGCTTATGATGACCGACCGGCTGGCTTCGATTGGAGAACTGGCCGCCGGTGCTGCCCATGAACTTAACAATCCGCTTACAAGCATAATTGGTTTCTCCCAGTTGCTGATGGAGAAGCAAGCATCTGACGATATCCGCGAATACCTGAAGCTTATCAATAGCGAGGCTCAGCGGGCTGCCAACGTAACCACCAACCTTCTTACGTTTGCCCGGAAGCACAGGCCGGTGAAGCAACCTACTCATATTAACGACGTCATTGAGGATGTGCTCAAATTGCGAGCTTATGCACATAAATCAAATTGTATCGAGGTTCAGAGACATCTGGCCTCTGATCTTCCTGAGATTCCCCTTGACTATTTCCAGATGCAGCAGGTTTTTCTCAACATCGTTATCAACGCCGAGTACTTTATGGCCCAGGCACATAAGAAGGGAATGCTGACCATTATCACTAAACGGCAGGACAGCAGCGTAGTGGTTTCATTCAGTGATGATGGGCCGGGTATCCCACCCGAGAATCTAGGCCGCATATTTGACCCCTTCTTCACTACCAAAGAACCAGGCAAGGGAACTGGGCTTGGTTTGAGCATCTGCCATGGCATAGTGGCAGAGCATGGCGGTCAGATATATGCTACAAGCCAGCCAGGTAAGGGAGCCACCATCCTTATCGAGCTGCCCATTAGCGGTAACCACCGCGTTGGGATCACGCTATGAAAAAAGCTAACCTCAGCAAGAAGAGTATTTCCATGCCAGAGACATTGCTTATCGTGGACGATGAAGACATGATCAGGAGAATCCTTCACCTAAAATTATCCAAGGAAGGCTACGTATGCGAGGAGGCTGATAACGCTCAGCAGGCCCTGCATGTGCTGGAAACCAATCCCATCGCTCTGGTTGTTCTCGACATAAAAATGCCCGGTGAATCCGGCACCGAACTACTCCCGGAAATAAAGTCGGGCTACCCTGACATAGGTGTCATTATGGCTACGGCTGTTAACGACATTGATGTTGCCATTCAATGTCTGAAACAGGGAGCTGATGACTATATCTGCAAGCCTTTTAATCTGGAGGAGGTTTCGGTCGCAGTTCAGAAAGCTCTCGAGAAAAGGCGCCTGCAACTCGAGCTCAGGGAGTACCAGCAATTTCTGGAGGAAAAAGTTGAGGAGCAAATGATAGGGACGAGAAAACTCTTTCTTGGCGCCATGGAGGCACTCGTATCGGCCCTCGAAGCTAAAGACAAATACACTGGCGGCCATTCCCGCCGGGTGACCGAGATAGCACTGGCCATAGGCAAAGAGCTCGGCCTATCCGTGCAGGAGACGGAAGACTTGCGCTGGGGAAGTCTGCTCCATGACGTCGGCAAGATTGCCATTCAAGAGATCATCCAGAATAAGCCCGGCAGCCTGACACCTGAAGAATACGAGCATATTATGACTCACCCCCGCATAGGCGCTCGCATTGTGCGGCCGGTGGTCAACGGAAAAACAACCGAGATTATCGAGCACCATCATGACCACTATGATGGCAGCGGGCTGCATCAGGTTGTAGTCGGCCGCGACATACCATTGGGAGCAAGGGTCATCGCCATAGCCGATGCCTTTGATGCTATGACCTCCGACCGTCCATATCGGGCAGCTATGTCCATTGAGCAAGCCATAGAGGAGATTAAGCGCTGCGCAGATACTCAGTTCGATCCGGTTATAGTCGCTGCATTCCTTAGGACGGTCGGGACTGTCACGACCCACGTTTCACAACTTCATAGTGATGCCCCCGAGGGTCAGCTCTAAGCGTTGTGGAGACGCTGCCACATGTAATGGCACCTATCACGTCATCGGCAAGAGCCCCTGTCAATGGCCACTTATCCTCACGAAGTGATTTCCCACAGAACCACGAATGTGCCTGACTTCACCAGCGTGCAACCGCAGCTTTGGCCTCTTGACATACGAGCTGACTCATAAGGACAATTGAGATGCATGGCAAGTAGCTTCTACGAAGACATAGAGAAATTAAGAGGAAGCCTTGGCCGCTTACCTCAACCTCAGGTCGAGCCTCCACTGATAGTGGTAAGCGGGCTGCCAGGGACCGGTAAGTCCTTTTTCTGTCGCAAGATTGCTGCGAGGTTGCCTTTCCTGATCTTAGCAAGCGACGCTTTGCGAAAAGTCCTGTTCCCAACCCCTCAGTATGACGAACAGGAGAACAGGCGGCTTTTTCCGGCCTGCCATGTTCTCATCGAAGAGCTTCTGAAGAGGGGAATACCTGTCATTTTTGATGCCACAAACTTATCGGAGCGTCATCGAGAATATCTCTACCGAGCCGCTGAAAGAGCCGGAGCTAGGCTGATCCTGGTTTGGGTTGAGGCTTCTGCGGAAGTGGTGCGGCAGCGTCTTCTCGCTCGACAAAGAACAGCCCTGCCTGAGTGTGACTCGGAAGCTGGATGGGAGGTCTATAGTAAGATGAAGCCTGGCAGCGAAAAGATTGCCCGCAATCATCTTGTGGTCGACACCTCACAGGACATTACTGCGGCGGTCGATAAGATTGTGCGAGCGACAAGCAGATAAAGAACAGGAATTCCCTCTCCAACCTCTTCAATTCTTCACCCAAATAAAGTAAAATGAGTGTTCCAGAATGTATACATCCAAACGACCCCGAGAAAGGTCCCTTGAATCTCTGGGGACTGAGGGTAGATTGAGGCTGGATCGACCCGATGTGCACGAAAACGGGCAGATTTTCCGGGGCTGCCTCAGGGAGATGAATTGTGGAGATTAGAGTCACAGTTGGAGACATAGCTCAGATTGAGACCGATGCCATCGTGGTGAATCTTTTTGAAGGTGCGCAACAGCCTAATGGCGCTACCGCCACTGTGGCTCTGGGCGAGGCAAGTAGTCGGGAGGTTATATGAAAGTAAAGTGGTTAGGACATGCCTGTTTTTTGATTATCTCTAGAGATGGTGTAAGAGTAATTACCGACCCTTATGCTGTGGGTGGAGGTATTAACTATTCTCCCATTGAGGAGACTGCAGATGTCGTTGTGGTGAGCCATGAGCATAGTGACCACAATAACGTTTCCACAGTACCAGGGAAACCTGAAGTGATTAGAGGTAGTGGCAAGAAAGCCGCCAGAGGTATTCAGTTTAGGGGCATCACCACTTCTCACGATGCCTCGCAAGGGACACAGAGAGGATCTAACACTATCTTCTGTTTCACCATAGATGATGTCAAGCTTTGTCATCTAGGCGATTTGGGGCATGTCCTTGGTCCAGACCAAGTCACCGAAATTGGCCCTGTGGATATACTGTTTGTCCCTGTGGGTGGCTTCTACACCATCGATGCCACTGCAGCAAGCCAGGTGTGTGACCAATTAAAACCCAAGATCATCATTCCTATGCACTTTAAGACGCCCATGTGTGCCTATCCTCTAGCCGGTGTTGAGGATTTCCTTAAGGGCAAGAAAGGTGTGAGAAAAGTAGCTAGTAGTGAACTGGAGTTCGAGCGCAAAGGCCTCCCGACTGGCACCGAAATTGTGCTATTGCAGCCAGCTTTATGACTACTGAGGTTTGGTCACTGATATGAAGTCCATGGTTGTCAAAGATACGGATTTTGTGTTTGCCCCGCCTCCACAGCTGGCTTGGGCAAGACGAGTTTTGATCAAGCCCTGTGCCGGCTATCCGTTGCCATACCCGGTGACTACAAGTCCGAAATTATTGAATACCATTATCAGAGGCATCAGGAAGGTCAGTAATGCAGACGTCATTATTGCTGACGGGACCCCCAGTGGCGAATCGATTTATCCGATATATCAAGCTCTAGGATACAACTTTCATCATGTGCTTATGCTGGATATCAGGGACTCGATTTTTATAGAGGTTCAGAATCCTTTGACTGAATTCTACGCTGTTGAGAGCTTCTGGGTGCCCAATGTGGTGCTGCGCAGCGATTTCCTAATCAGCGTCACCCCCTTCAAGGTGTCTGGCAGCTCCGGGCACTTCAGCGTGGCAAACCTTCTCAGTCTTTTGCCAGTCAACAAGTATAAAAAGGGCAGGTCGGGCGGTTGGGGAGCTCTGTACGAGCTAGGGATTGAAAAAGTCCTTGCTGACCTCTATTTCACCTTGCCTTTTGACTTGGGCATTATCGAAGCCCGTCAGAAGTTCTCCTATATCAATGATCCCCGAAAGGGAGAGACGCAGGATTATGGGAGAATCCTCATCGGCGAACCTCACGAAATTGACCTTAGGGCTGCTGAAATAGCCGGAGTTGACTGTGAGCATCTGAAACTGATTAATCAAGGCAGAATCCAGCTTGAGGACTGAGGGTATTTGGATTGTGAGTCGTCGTCTTGATTTCATCTCAGTATCTTATGCTAAAGTTCTCGAACTGCCCTGTGCAAGGCGACCAATCTATTTCGACGCTCCTGACTGAAGCTCCCGGCGGGCCTGTCTTGAGTTCCTCCAATAGCCTATCCAACTGCGCCTTCTGTCCTTCAGCCTTGACTTCCACAGCATTGCCGCTGGCCAGGTTGCGAACATAGCCTCTTAGCCCGAGGTCTCTGGCCACATTCCGAACGAAGTACCGAAAATAGACACCTTGGACCCGGCCGTAGACTGTGGCGGAAAGCTGTGCGACATCAGTCATTTCTTACCTCGGGGTTAGTCCTTTTGTTGTCGGCTATCTCGCCCATTTAGACCCACTTCCGTCATTCTCAGCGAACGGGAAGAGGTTCCGCGAACTGAATCCTATCCAGTCGACTTAGCCCCGCCTCCCGGGCAAAGGACAGGGCTTCATGGAATTCTGCAGATGATATCCGTCGCTCTAGACCCGGAAGCTGAAGAGCTTCATAGCATGGACGGTACTGAGCCATAACATTCACATAGGTGTTGGCCGAAACGTGCTCGCTGAGAAAACGCACTATCCCTCTTGTCCCAGCCAAACCTTGAGGCAGAACTAGGTGCCGAACCAGGAGCCCTCTTTGAGCGACTCCTTCTTTATTTATCTCCAGGTCACCTGTTTGGCGATGCATTTCTTTGACTGCGGCTTTATTTACCTCAGGATAGTTTCTAATACCCGACAACTCTCTGGCTGTCTCCTCATCGTCATATTTCATATCTGGCATATAAATATCAACAATACCGTCCAGTATCTTCAAGGTCTCGATAGAGTCATAGCCGCCGCTGTTATAGACTAATGGGAGACTCAGGCCTGATTTCGTCGCGATTTCGAGCGCTTCCAGAATCTGCGGAACTACGTGGGTTGGAGACACTAGGTTTATATTGTGGCATCCCTGCGCTTGAAGGGAGAGCATTATGTCAGCCAATTCTTCACTGCTGACTTTCCGACCCTGGCCCAGCTGGCTGATGGAATAGTTCTGACAGAACAGACACTCAAGGTTACAGTTGGCGAAGAATACAGTGCCCGAACCATACCTGCCCACCAATGGGGTTTCCTCGCCGAAGTGAGCCCCGTAGCTGGACACTACCGCTTGCCGGGATGTTCGGCACTTCCCCATATCGCCGGCCAGTCGATTCGCACCACAGCTACGAGGACACACGGAGCAGCTCTCAAGCAAGGATAATGCCGTCTCTATCCGTTCCCGCAGCTTGCCGCGACGGTACAGTTCCCGGTACACTGCCAACCAGCTATTCCTCGTATTCCTCAGGGGGCTTCCTTTTCTTCTTGATTACCTCCACCTCCACCTGCGGCACTAGCTCTGAAATTGGCTTGGTTTTCTGTGCCCCCTTCTTGGGTTTCTTAGGCTCTCTTCGTCTATAGTCTCGTCTACCCATGGCTACACCTCAGTTTCTCCCAAGCTGCTCTGGCTGCTTGGCTTTCAGCAACTTTCTTGCTCCCTCCCATTCCTCTGCCTAATGCCTCCCCATCGACCAAGATCTCGGCGGTAAACTGCTTGCTGTGGTCAGGACCAACGGCTTCCACTAAACGGTAAACTGGAGTCGGCCTTTTTTGTCCCTGGATGAACTCTTGCAGCAGTGCCTTGTAGTTTGGCACTGTCTTTCCCGTCTTTATTTCTTCCAGCCGCGGCTTGAGCTGTTTGAGAATGAATCTCCTGGCTTTGACCAGCCCTTGGTCTAAATACAAAGCCCCAATCAATGCTTCCATCGTGTTCGCTAGGTTCCCCACCTTCACTCTACCCCCGCTTAATTCCTCACCTCGTCCTAACAGGAGCCACTCGCCAAGTTCGAGCGAAGAAGCTAGCTCGGCCAAGGTATCGCGGCAGACTAAAGAAGCACGAATCTCGGTTAACTCTCCCTCAGGCAATTCGGGACATTCTTTGTATAACCTCTCCGTCACAACGAGATTCAGGACGGCATCACCTAGAAACTCCAAACGCTCGTTGCTAGAGTTCCCGAAGTCGGGATTCTCATTACAGTAAGACGAATGCACAAAAGCTTGCTCGAGCAACGACTCTCGGCTAAAGCATATTCCCAGATTCTCTTGGCAATGGCTCCAATCAACCATTTTCAGAATAGAGTATAGCAACAACACCTAGCTAGCTCAACCTGTAGTCTTCCCACAGAGCCCTGTGCCATCAAGCAAGGAATTCCGTCGATTCTCATCATAATCTACGTTAGGCCTTCGGCGGCACTAAGAAGCGCGCTTGGCAGACTGAAAGGCTTGTGGTTCTATCAGTCGGTCCTGGCACAGACCGCGGGAATGCGATCACACCATGGCTTAGCCTTTTCCAGTTGACTAGCCAAACGGAATAGAGTGGCTTCGTCACCGTATCGGCCGACGAACTGCATCCCAATAGGTAACCCATCATCATTCCAGTAGAGGGGAACCGACATAGCTGGTTGACCTGTGACATTAAACAACGGTGTGTAGGGCATGAATCCGAAGACATGTTCCGCTAGGGCCTCTATGGCACTCACCATGTTAATTAACCCGCCGGCATTCAGACTGCCCAGCAGCTTCATGGCCACAGCTCGCATACCCTTCGGTTGCAGTTCACCTGTGGCGACCGGCGGCCTAGCCAGCGTTGGAGTCAGCAGTACGTCGCACTTGGTGAAGAACTCACCAATCTGTCGAGCTATAAGTTGGGCCATATCAAGAGACCTGGCAAACTCAGGCCCCCGGCACTGCTTGCCAAGCAAGCCTAACACCCATGTGCTGGGCTCAAAATCCTTAAACGAAGCTTTACGGTTCAACCGAACTTCGCTCTCCTCAATTGCGGCTCTTGTTTCAACGCAGACCACCGTCAAGAATGCTCTTGCCAAGCCTTTACCATCTATTTGAGGCCCCGCCTCCATTACTTCATGGCCGAGGTCCTGACATAGTTTAGCCGTGGCCTCTAGACCGTTCAGGCAGTCTTTGTCGACAATGCCGCCAAGAAAAGGTTCTGAGGTAAAAGCAATTCGCAACCTTCCGGGTTCCGCGCCAAGTTCACTAAGGAAAGGACGAGCCGGTGGCGCCGCATAGTAGGGAGCTCCGATATCCGGTCCGGCAGTGGCATCCAGCATGGCAGCACTATCGCGAATTGAACGGGTTAGAACGTGGTCACAATATAAACCGCGCCAGGCCTCACCAAAATCAGGACCGATTGGGTTGCGACCCCGGGTTGGTTTGAGACCGAACACACCACAGCAAGAGGCTGGCATTCGAATTGAGCCACCACCATCACTGCCATGAGCCAAGGGCACCATCCGCGCAGCCACAGCGGCAGCCGACCCACCACTCGAACCACCTGGAGTACGGCTCAGGTCCCAGGGATTGTTGGTTGGGCCAAACAGCTCTGGCTCAGTTATCGGCACCAGGCCAAACTCCGGTAGGTTTGTCTTGCCAACAACGATGACGCCAGCTGCCTTAAACCGCTTCACCAGCTCGCTATCGTGGTCTGGTACAAAGTCCTTGAAGAACCGGCTGCCGTTCCTTAAAGGGACTCCAGCATAAGACATCAACAAGTCCTTCATCAAGAAGGGAACACCTTTGAAGGGACCATCCGGGAGGTCTCTGCTGGCAGCTTCTCGGGCCAGTTCATACATCTTGTAGATTACCGCATTAAGCTGGGGATTGAGCTTTTCGATACGACTTATGGCCTCTTCAACCAACTCGCTCGGTTTGACTTCTTTCTTACGCACGAGCTCAGCCAGGCCGAGGCCATCATATTTGTCATAGTGATTGAAGCCACTCATCATAACCTCCCCTGCCTACTCTTCCAGAGGCAGTTGACCAATTTCCCTTGATGAACCAGGCGACTACAAGAATCTAGGATAATATCCCATGTCGTCGAACTTTCCCGCGACAATCATCGGCTATCAAGCCCGCGCCCAAATAACAAGGACGTGACGTCACGCCTTCCCATCGATGTTCCGCCCGAATGTCAGACTCTGCAGTCGCAGAAAAGTTCAATCTTGCCTTTAACCTATCATGCTATTAGGCAACTATCTTCTCGTTGCGGATCGTATAGATTACGCCTCCCACGCCTCCGTTCTCGAGCCCCGGATCAAGACAGCGTACATTGCGATACACTATCTCCGGCAACTTCTGTTTCCCGGACTCTGCCCATTCCATGGTCATCTCCCACAAAGCGTTTATTTCGACCAGGACGGGGAGCAGAGCCTTTGGACACATGTTCCCTGTCGACTTCTGAGGATTCAGAAATGGGTCGAACACCAATCTGTCACCGACCTTGACTCCGGCGAAACAGGCCTGGGATTTCACCACTTCGGCAACCAGCTGATACCCGGTCGTCTTTGGAATATTCCTGAAGAGTTTCTCTAATCCAGGGTGTAACTTTGCCATCGCCTTGTCGTCCAAGCCAGTGGTCAATTTGAATAGGTCTGCCGCTCCTCCTATCAGCATTATGCCCTCCTTTTTGCCCGTAAAATAACGTGACTTTGCTTTTCGTCACTTTCCTACAATATATGTCATATGTCCCGAGTTTTCCAATCATACTGGCGTATTTCACCTTTGTTCATCTGAGATATATGCGCTCCGCTGGGTATCACCCCCTTTCTTCCAACGCTTCAACCCATAGACCGACAGGTTGTCGACAACTGCTACGAGTCAGCCATCTCAGTATTCCTTCGTTCTTCACGTTCGCTGAGCCGCCAGTGTGCATGATTTCGCTGGCTCTGCATCACCTCTACATACTCAATATAGTACCGTTCCAGTAGTCTGTCAACGGGTCAGCGTGGAGGGTTATTCCTTCCAAGGATCCACGGTCGCACGTCGGTGCGTAACCTGCATCGTCCTTTGGGGACTTACCTGTGCTAATGCTATAATAATCCCTCAGTCTCCATGGATATCTTAGCCACGCTCAATCCCGCCCAGAGAGAAGCTGTGGAGGCCATCAAAGGGCCCGTACTTATCCTGGCTGGACCCGGCAGCGGGAAGACCCGAGTGATTACCCACCGGGTGGCTTATCTAGTGAGGACCTGTGGCATTAGTCCCCACCACATCATAGCCGTCACCTTCACCAATAAAGCCGCCAGAGAAATGAGAGAGAGACTGGAAGGACTCCTCGGGCAAGCCATAGAAGCTCTAACCTTGGGCACCTTTCACGCCATCTGTGCTCGAATTCTCCGCCGCGAAGGCAAAGCCATTAACCTTGAGTCCAGTTTTGTCATCTACGATGAAGATGACCAGTTAAGGTTGATGAAGCAGGTTCTGGAAGGACTGAATCTTGACCCCAAGCAGCACGCTCCTCAGGCTCTACGCTCAGCTATCAGCGCTGCCAAGAGCCGTCTCATCAGCCATGAAAACTACGCCGACCAGGTCAGCAGCTATTTTGAGGAGATAGTTCACAGAGTCTATCAGCGCTATCAGCAACTGCTCAGCCAGGCTCAGGCGGTGGATTTCGATGATTTGCTGCTAAAGACGGTGCAGTTGTTCCGTGGCCATCCTCAAGTCCTGGCCAGATACCAGTCAAGGTATGTCCACATTTTGGTTGACGAATTCCAGGATACCAACATCGCCCAGTATGAGCTAATGAAGCAGCTGGCGGGTAAATACCGGAATCTGTGCGTAGTCGGCGATCCCGACCAATCTATTTATTCCTGGAGATTCGCCGATTTACGTAATATCCTCAGCTTTGAGAAGGACTACCCCGAAGCTAAAGTGGTGTTTCTGGAGCAGAACTATCGCTCTACCAAGACAATCCTGCAGGTGGCTTCAGACGTCATCTCAGCCAACGTATTGCGCAAGCCCAAGAAGCTGTGGACAGAAAATGAACCTGGGACGCCGGTAGCCGTTATCGAAAGCTACAACGCCGAGGAAGAAGCCCAGTCCGTGGTCAACGAGATTGAGAAGCTTGTTAGTCAGGACCAAATATCACTCAAGGACTGCGCTGTCATGTATCGGGTCAACGCTCAATCACGAGCGCTGGAGGAGACTTTTCTGAGGTACGGTGTGCCCTATAAGCTTGTTGGCGGCACCCGGTTTTACCAGAGGCAAGAGGTCAAGGATGTTATTGCCTACCTTAGAGTCATCCATAATCCCCAGGACAATGTCAGTTTGCTTCGAATTATAAACGTGCCGGGCAGAGGCATTGGACAAAAGACCATTAGCGCGCTCCAATCCTGGGCCAAAGACCATAACGTTTCCCTCTATGAGGCTTTGAAACAGATATGCGGTAATGCCATTGCGAATCCCGACTCTGTTGGGACGACGCAATCCGTTTCCCCGCGTACCATTCAAGCCTTGGCGGGATTTGATTCTCTTATGGCTAACCTCACGGTCCGTAGCCATGAACTGACTCTTTCCGGTATAGTAGATGAGATACTAGAGCACATCGGATATAAAGCCTACATCCAGGATAAAGATGATGGAGAAGAGCGGTGGGAGAACATAGTGGAGCTGCATAACGTTGCCGGCGAATATGATGAGCTCGACGCTGAAGAGGCTTTGACCGCGTTCCTGGAGAAGGTAAGCCTGGTGTCTGACATAGATGAACTAGATGAAAAAGCTGATGCTGCGACTTTAATAACTCTGCATCAAGCTAAAGGCTTGGAATTCCCGGCAGTTTTTATTGTTGGTCTGGAGGAAGGAATTCTCCCACACAGGAGATCCTTCGATGACCCTGAAGAAATGGAAGAAGAGCGTCGGCTTTGTTACGTGGGAATAACCAGAGCCAAGAAGCGACTTTACCTTTTGCGTAGTTACCGTCGGAGTTTATTTGGGGGCAGCACCTCAAATCCACCGTCCCGCTTTCTTCAGGACATCTCGCCCCACTTGACAAGCCGGAGAGGATTATGGGAAGAAACCGCGACTCCTGTAGCTAGCCCCGATTTTGATCGGGGTTCGCAGCCTTCACGTCGGTCTTCTAGCACTCTGACGCTAAAGGTTGGTGACCATGTGCATCACAGCAAATTCGGTCCCGGTATTGTGATGAATTGCAGCCCCACCAGGGATGATCAGGAGGTGACCGTAGCCTTTGAGGGCGCTGGAGTCAAGAGGCTCCTGGCCAGTCTGGCACCTCTGGAAAAAATCGAGAAAGACTTGAATTTGTCCTCGTAAACTATTGACAGGATACACGAAACCGTGTAAACTAGAACATAGATGTCCATCAAGGTTCTAGCGACTGAAGTAATCTCCAAGATCGCCGCTGGGGAGGTGGTCGAGAGGCCGGCCTCCGTGGTCAAGGAGCTACTAGAGAACTCTCTAGATGCTGGAGCTACCGATATCGCCGTGGAAGCCCAGGGCGCTGGAGTAGAGCTAATCAAAGTGAGCGACAACGGGGCAGGCATCCCTGCAACGGAAGTAGAGCTCGCCTTTCACAGATATGCCACGAGCAAGATTGGGAGTTTAGACGATTTAGGGAGAATCTCCAGTCTCGGCTTTCGAGGCGAGGCTTTGCCCAGCATAGCTGCTGTCGCCGAAGTAGAGCTCTCCACCCAAACATCCTCAGAGTCAACCGGCCGCTATATACATTTGAGAAAAGGGGAGGTAGTACGTAGAGAGAGCCGGGCCAGGCCTCAGGGCACCACCGTCATCGTACACCGCTTGTTCCGGTACTTCCCGGCTCGGCTGAAATTCCTGAAATCACCAAATACCGAGAATAGCCACATCGCCCATTTGGTAAGCCAGTATGCCCTGGCTTGCCCCGAGGTCAGGTTTACCCTGGTCCTTGACAAACGCCCCAGCTTACAAACCACGGGCAATGGCGACCTGCGTGATGTAGTAAGCGAGATATATGGTTCCGAGGTGGCTCAAAGGATGTTAACACTGGAGCGAACGGATACTCTGACCAAGGTTACTGGCCTAATAAGTCCCCCTTCCTTAGTTCGTTCCAATCGCAACTATCTCAGCTTTTTCGTCAATCGTAGATGGGTGCATAGCCCGTTCCTGGCACGGGCGACTGAGGAAGCCTATCGCGGCTTAATTATGGACGGACAACATCCCATTGCGGTGATTAGTATATCCATGCTAGCTCAGGAGCTTGACGTCAACATTCACCCTGCCAAGGCCCAGATAAGGTTTTGCCACGAACAGACTGTTTTCGGTAGCGTACATAAAGCCATAGAAGAGGCCCTAGCTAGGATGCCTATTGCCAGTTCAAAGCCTGTGGCCTTTTCCATCAGCTCGGGGCAGTGGCAGAAGCCCCGTATCATAGCAGATAACGAGCCTGTCTTTGCTGTTGCCCAGCTGCCGACTTTGGAATTACCAGTCCTGAGGGTATTAGGGCAGTTAGCCAACACTTACATCATCGCTGAAGGGCCAGACGGCCTTTATCTCATCGACCAACACGCTGCCCATGAGCGCATACTCTATGATCGAATTCTGGCACAGCGGTCACAAAAGGAAATCGAGGTTCAGGGCTTGCTCCAGCCCTTAACCATGGAATTTAGTCCCAGGGAGGAAGAGAGCCTGAAAGCTAGCAAAGAGACTCTGGCCGGATTTGGCTTCGCCATTGAGCCATTCGGAAACAGAAGCTATTTGATACGCGCCATACCATCACTGGTG
>Ga0172362_10000699_pt1 | contig 28080 bp, 14 predicted proteins | sample LakKivs1_kivu2a2_FD_114534 | JGI IMG/M metagenome (GOLD analysis project Ga0172362, IMG submission 114534) | Sediment microbial communities from Lake Kivu, Rwanda - Sediment s1_kivu2a2 | ecosystem: Environmental > Aquatic > Freshwater > Lake > Sediment | place: Rwanda: Western Province, Lake... | reverse complement strand
TGCGCCCTCGTTCACATCCTCAAGTCGCGACTCGACGACCTCCAGCGGGCAACCGCTCACCAGGAGCGCCCAGGCGTGAAAGAGGCACAGCGACGGCCGGGCGCGCACTAACGACTCGGGCAGCCTCTCCGCCCAATTCAGGAAGGTGACGACCTCGCTGCGCATCATTGTGGCCTCGGCCGCCTGCTCAACCAGGCGCACCGCCCGTTCGAAATCTTTCGCAGACAGGGCGTGCTCGATCGCCTCAGCGACCAGTCCGTGCTGTTCGTGCCACTCGCTGGCCCGGCGGTGTAACGTGGGCATCAGGTCTGGCTGCACCTGGAGCAAGCGGCTGCGCAACAGGTCGGAGAAGAGGCGGTGATAGCGATACCACCCCCGGCGGTCGTCGAGCGGCACGATGAAGAGGTTGGCGCGTTCAAGATATTCCAGAACCTCTTGGGAGCCAGCAAGGACCAGGGATCGGTGAGTAGAGAGCAGGGGGAGCATTTCCTGATCCCTGCTCCCTGATCCCTGATCCCTGCCTACCACCACGTCACACAACGGACCACATAGCCGCTCCAGAATAGACGTTTGCAGAAGAAAGGTCTGAATGCTTTCCGGTTGACGCTGGAGGACTTCCTCAACCAGGTAATCCAGTATGTAGCGGTTGCTGCCCGAGAAGGCCCGGATAAGGCTGGTAGCGCGCTCTGTTTCCTGTTCCGGCGTCGAGAGGCGCACCTGCAAAGCAAGCGCCGCCATCTGCAAACCCGCAATCCACCCCTCGGTACGGGAAGCCAAAGCGCTGACGTCGTCAGCCGCAAGTTCCAGGTCCATCACCTGGTTCAAGAACTCTTGGGCTTCGTCGGGAGTGAAACGCAAGTCGGCCTGGCGCAGCTCGATCAGTTGCCCACGCGCGCGCCAGCGTGCGATGGGCAGCGGAGGATCGGCACGGGTGACCAGGGCCAGGTGCATCTGCGGCGGCAGGTGATCAAGCAGAAACGCGATGGCATCGTGAACTGGCTGAGCGGTGACGAGGTGGTAGTCGTCGAGGATCAGGATAAAAGGATTGGGGATGGCTGCAATCTCGTTGATCAGGGTTGTCAGGGCCGCTTCAAGCGGTGGCTGAGGGGATTGAAGCATGCTCAGCACGCCTTTCCCGACGTCCACTTCGATTGTCTGTAGCGCGGCGACCAAGTAGGCCCAGAAACGGGCCGGGTCGTTGTCCCCTTCGTCCAACGCGAGCCAGGCGAATTGCAAATTGCGAATCGCAAATCGCCATTCGCCATTCGCCATTCGCAATTTGCAACTTGCAATCCACTCGCTCAACAACGTCGTCTTGCCAAAGCCGGCCGGGGCTGAGATGAGTGTGAGCTTGCGACGGAACCCTTCGTTCAGCCGTTCGATCAGGCGCGGGCGCGCTACCAGCTCGGGCCGGACGGGGGGGATATAGAGCTTGGTGGTCAGGAGGGGCACGGTCATTGGACAGATATCCAGTCTTGCCTCTGGTCAGGTGACCAGCTTGCGCCGCAGTGCCAGGGCGATGGCCTCGGCCCGGTTGGAAACGCCCAGTTTGGCGAGGATGTTGCTGACGTGGGCACGGGCCGTCGCTCGGCTGACGGTCAGGCGTTCGGCGATCTCCAGGTTGCTCAACCCTTCGACCATCAGGATCAGCACCTCGTACTCGCGAGGAGTCAGGCCGTAGTCGGGAACGGACGGTTGGCTGGCGGCCTGGATGAGCGCGCGAGTGGCCTCCGGGGCCAGGGTGGGCTGGCCGGCGTAGGCCGAGCGGATCGCCTTGGCCAATTCGTCTGCGGAGACGTTTTTGAGCAGGTAGCTGATCGCGCCTGCCTCGAGTGCTTTCTGCACCAACTCCTTCTCATGGAAGCTGGTCAGAGCGATGATCTGTACGTGGGGCCGCCGTTCACGAATAATCCGGGTGGCAGTTGTCCCGTCCATGTCGGGCATCACCAGGTCCATCAAGATCACGTCTGGTTGAGCCTGCTCGCAGAGGTGCACGGCTTCCTGTCCATTGCTGGCCTCACCGACCAGTACCAGGTCATCCACGGTTTTCAGGATGACCGCCAATCCTCTACGAACCATGGTATGGTCGTCAACGATCATGACGCGAATCGGGTTGAGTATGCTCATCCTTCTCCTCCCACGTCACCACAATCTGCGTGCCGTGGCCAGGCCGGCTTTGGATCTGCAGCGTGGCCCCGATGGCCTGGGCGCGCTCGCGGATGATCCCCAGGCCCAGGCGGTCCGGCGGGACACAACTGGGATCGAAGCCACACCCGTCGTCACTGACGCGCAGCTCGGCCCTCACCCTCAGCCCTTCCCCCAACACTGGGAGAGAGGAAGCTCTCAACTCTGGCCTCTCTCCCTGGAAGGGAGAGGAGAGGGGAGTACAGCGCAAACTTACCTCCACCCGACTGGCATTGGCGTGCTTGACCACGTTGTTCAGTGCTTCCTGGGCAATACGATACAGGGCGACGTGCACTTCGGACGAAAACGCGCACAGATTCTCCACCAGCACCGTGACGGGCATGCCTGTCCGCCCGGTGACGGCCTCGGCGAGTTGGCGCAACAAATCGCCCAGATTTGCCTCGACCAGCGCCGCTGGTCGCAGTTCCAGCAGCAGTGTGCGCATCTCGGCCAGTGCCCCCCGGCTTAACTGCCGCAACTCCTTCAAGAGCTGCCGCCCTTCTTTCTGGTCACTTTCCCAGAGCGTTGGCAAGGCTTCGGCGATGAGGCTGCTCGAAAAAAGTGTCTGAGTAACGGAGTCGTGCAGGTCACGGGCCAGGCGACCACGTTCCTCTACCACAGCCAACTGGTGGGCCTGTTCGTACAGTTGCGCATTCTCGATGGCCAGCCCGGCCCGCTGTGCCAGCGCCATGAAAAGCCGCTGCTCATCCTCGCCGAAGGCGCGCGGTTTGGTATAGCTCACGTTGAAGACGCCAAAGATTTCGCTCTTGATCTTGACCGGCAGGTGCATGAAGGAACGGATGCCGTTGAACAGGATGGCATGCAAGACCTCAGGACGCTCGTCCTCCCGGCGCAGATCGTTGAGCAGATCCTCCACAACGGCTGGCTGGCCACTGGCGGCTACCTGGCCGGCGATCCCCTCCTCCCGGGCGAAAGACAGCGGGGCTATCGTCTCGGGGTTGAATCCCCGGGCCACTCTCACCACCAATCTCTCTCCCCCTTCATCCCACACCAGCACCGCACTCTTGTCTGCTTGCAGGACGTCCACCGCGATGTCCACCAGCGCTTGCAGCACCTCGTCCAGGCGCAGGTGGCGGTGCAGCTCTGCGTCGGCGCGGTAGAGCGCCTCCAACTCCTGCCGCCGTCGCTCAGTCTCGTGCGTTCTCTCCTCAAGCTCCTGCGTCCTCTGCTCAAGTGCGCGTGTTCTTTCCTCGACCTGCTTCTCGAGCTCACGGCTGCGCGCCTCGATATTTCTGACGCGCAAGCGGTAGCCGCCGACCACGCCGCCCACCAGCACCAGCGCCATGCACCCCCGAAACCACCAGGTCTCCCAGAACCGCGGCACGATGGTAACAATCACCGAGATGCCTTCCTCGTTCCAAGTGCCATCGCTGTTCGAGCCTTTCAGCCTCAGGGTGTACGTTCCTCCGGGGAGATTGGTGTATTTCCCAAAGCGTCGTGTCCCGATGTAATTCCAATCTTTATCGAATCTTTCCAGCATATAGGCGTACTGGTTTTTCTCGGGCCGGCTGTAGCTCAGCGCAGCGAATTCAAACTCAAAGAAGTTGTTGGGCCAACGAAATGACACTTCTTTCACACTTTCGGTGGCCATACCTGGTTCCACGTTCTCGCCACCCCGGGTCAACGAAGTCAACACGATGGGGGGTATGTAGGGATTGTCCTTGATGTTCTCCGGGTAAAACGCAGTGAGGCCGTTGACGCCGCCAAAGAACATCTCGCCGTTCTTGCTCTGATGGTAAGAGCCCCCATTGAACTCGTTGCTCTGAAGCCCATCTTTCACGTCATAGTTCTTAAAGACCTCTGTCCGCGGATCAAACTTCGATATGCCTTTATTGGTACTCAGCCACAGGTTCCCTCGATTGTCCTCCAATATGCCATACACTACGTTGTTCGGCAGTCCATCCTTCTCCCGATAGTGAGCAAAGGTCCCGGTTTTCGGATCAAGTTTGTCGAGCCCGCTACCGTTGGTGCCAATCCACAACACGCCCAGTTGGTCTTGATGAACAGACAAGACAAGGTCATCACCCAGGCTGTTTGGATTGTTGGGATCGTGTTGATAACGGGTGAATCGCCCCGTGGCTCGATCAAATCTGTTCAATCCCTCGTCAGTCCCAATCCACAGGGCACCCGCTGGGTCCTCGTAGATTGACCGGATGTCGTCGCCACTCAAGCTCTGCGGATCGGCGAGGTCGCTCTTGTAATGCGTAAAGCTCTCCGTTTGCCGATCGAACTGGTCAAGCCCCCCTCCCAGCGTGCCAATCCAGAGTACGCCCGACCGGTCTTCATAGATCGAGTAGACCACATTATCACTCAGGCTGCGGGGATTGTTGGGGTCGTGCTGGTAATGGATAAAGTGGTCTGTTTCTTGATCGAACCGGTTAAGCCCCTGGCCATACGTCCCAGCCCACAGCACCCCCGCCCGGTCCACATACAGCGCGACGACAAAGTCGCCGCTCAGGCTGTATGGATCATTGGGGTCATTCCGGTAATGGGTGAATCGCCCCGTTTCCCGGTCCAGTCTGTCGAGCCCACCCCCCGCTGTCCCAATCCAGAGCGCACCCGATGTGTCCTCATAGATCCCTAAGACGTCGTTGTAGCCCAAGCTATCGGGATCGTTGGGATCATGTTGATACCGGACAAAGCCTCTCCGTCTCACGTCAAACGTGTTGAGTCCTCCGCCGTTCGTCCCGATCCACAGCACGCCCGAGCGATCCTCATAAATTGACCACACCCGGTCGTTGCTCAAGCTGCCTGGATCGCCAGGGTCGTGCTGGTAATGGATGAACTCTTCACTTTCCCGATCGAATTGATTCAGCCCATCCTCGGAAGTGCCGATCCAGAGTGTGCCCGATTGGTCTTCATAAATCGCCGTGACAGCGTCGCTGCTTAAACTGCGGGGGTCGTTCGGATGGTAGCGGTACGGGGTGAAGCGCCCTGTCTCCCGATCGAATCTATTGAGCCCTCTACTGGTCGTCCCAATCCAGAATGCACCCGCCTGGTCTTCGTGAATCGCCACGACCGTATCGCCGCTCAGACTGTAGGGATCGTTGGGATCGGATCGGTAGTGGGTAAAATACCCTGTCTCCCGATCGAAGCGGTCGAGTCCTCCCCGCGTTCCGATCCAAAGTACGCCCGCCCGGTCTTCATAGATGGAGCGAACCGTATCATTGCCCAAACTGCGCGGGTCGCCGGGGTCATTGCGATAATGGGTGAACTGCTTTGTGTTTCGCTCAAATCTGTTCAGCCCATCCTCAGTTCCAACCCAGAGCGCGCCCGAGTGGTCTTCGTAAACTGACGAGACGCGGTTGCCGCTCATGCTACGGGGGTCACCGGGGTCGTTCTGGTAGTGGACAAAGCGCCCTGTTTCCCGATCGAATTTGTCGAGTCCTCTCCCCGTCCCGACCCACAGTACACCTGCCCGGTCTTCAACCATTGACCATACGGTGTTGTCGCCCAGGCTGTAGGGGTCCTCTGGGTCGTATTTGTACACGGTGAAGCTGTACCCGTCGTATTTGTTCAGCCCATCCCACGTGCCGAACCACAGAAATCCCTTGCTGTCCTGCAGCATGCACAGCACCGAGCTTTGAGAGAGCCCCTGTTCGATCGAGATGTGTTCAAAGCGAATGCGGTTTCCTGCGCTAGATGCGGTTCCTTCGACAGGCGCGCTGGCAGGCTCGGGGAGGGCCCAAGCTGTCACGCTACCGCGAGCTATGGCACACAGCGCGATTATGACCAGCAGCCCCAGGAATCTGCCTTGTGCTTGCTGAAAGGGGGACACCCGCTTGAGTCTGCGAAGAGGTTTGTGGTTCACCTCTGTCTCCTGCCCCCATTATACTCAACAGTGGCCCTGGCACAAACGAACGTATGGATGCACGCGAAACCCCTGCCTCGGGCAGGGGTCTGGTTATTGCCAGAGCTTGTCTGGCGGTGGTTCTTCTTATAGCGTACCATAAACCTGGTTTCTGAGCTATTGCAATCATATCCTCAATACTCTAACTCGCGGCTGAGCACGGTCAGCGCGAGCAGCGTCGTCTGCCCGGCCTGCTCCAGTTTCTCGGGGTCTATGGCCTCAAACGTGTCCTCCGGCGTGTGGGCCGTCTGGTCTGAACCGTCCCAACTCACGTAAGCGGTCAGCATGGCGCGGCCCCCGAAGCCCATACTGGAAGGCAAGCCGTAATGAGGGCCACGCCCACGCGTCGTCGTGGCGGCTCCCACCCGGCCGGCCGCCCGCTGGAAGAGTTGGACCAACCGGTAACTTGTCCCCTGCCCCAGCACAATCTCCTGGCCGCTGCCCGCGCCGACGCCGCTCAGCTCGATCACCGCTTCTATCGCCAATGACCGCAAGGCAGCCTTGACGCCCGTCACATTGCTCACGCTCAGGCCATCGTACCGTTCGGCGTCAGGCCAGGCGACGAAGACGACCGTCCGCTTGGGCGGATAGGGAGCCTCCTTGAGCACGCGGGCCATCTCCAGCATCGTTGCCACACCGCTGGCATTGTCGTTGGCCCCGGGGTAGAGTGTACCGTCAAAGTCCATCCCCACGCCATCGTAATAGGCGCTGACGAGGATGGCCTGGTTGGAAAGCCTTGCGCCTGGCGCGACTTCCACCTGGGCGCCGGTGCCCGGGATGAAACCGACGACGGTAGCGTGCATATCATAGTCTGCTTCCAGCACCTCGTCGAACGTAGTAGGGCTTTCCACGACCGTCTCCACGCGCACGGTGGCGCCTGGATCGGTCAACGCGACCTCGCCAGGCTGCAAGTTGGCCGACAAGGCAGCCAATTCATCCAGGCTGCTGCCGGCTGTGGCCAGCAACCGCTCGGCCACCTCTGGAGAAACGTACATCACAGGTGGCCAGGAGTCGAACGCATAACCGTAGAGGAACTTGCGTTGAAACCGCAACGGGTTGTCGCTGACGACCAACGCCCCCAGGGCGGCCCCGACGTTGATACGCCCCAGTTCCGCCTCGCGCACCAGGATCACCTTGTCGTACAGATCGAGGTTGCGCAGACCGTAGAGATCCCCTCCGCGAAGCTCCTGCCCAGGGCTGACGACCCAGGTCCCCTGCCCGGATGGGGGAGCCTCTACAGGTGCATCCGGGAGCGGGCCGGTGGTCAGGCCAACGATCGCTCCCTCGCCTGCCCCAAACGTCGGGGAGGGACCGGCTTGTAGAATGAAATCTTCCCTATAGACCAGCGCTTCGATCGTGCGTCCCTCGTCGTCCAGTATCTCCAGGCGCGGCACCTGTCCCACCTGGTAAACGGCTCGGGGTACAGTCTGGATATACGTGTCGTCCTTGCCGCCAGGAGCCAACCCAATCTCTTTCATCTGTGCCGCGATGTACTGCGCGGCCAACTCTGCCCCTGACGTGCCCGTCTCGCGCCCCTGAAACGCTGGGGAGGCCAACGTCTGAATGTGATCGAGTGTTCGGCCAACGTCGAACAGTCTGGCCTGGGGTCGGTATACGCCCAGCGGCGACATGCTTCGCAGTACCCACACCAGCCCCAGCGCCGCCACCCCCGCTGCCAACGCCGTGTATTTGTTAAACATCCGGCTGAGGTTGATGCGCCCCTCCGTCAGGAAGCGGCGCAGCCCCTCGCCCCACACGTTGAAGGCGACAATGGCCAGGAAGAAGGCGACGCCCGGGTACCACGCCATCCAGGGGTAACTGCGCCACCAGTCGCGGATGTTCGCCAGGAGCGCCCCCCACTCCGGCACATCGGAAAAGTAGGCGATGAGGGGCACCATGGCCCCCACTTCGGCAATCTGGACCCTGAAGCCTCCACCCACGAAGATGTTGAGGAAGCCCAGTTCCGAGAGCAGCATCAGCACACCGCCCATCTCCAGTACCGCCAGCACCAGCAGCGCAGTCAACAGGTTCGGCAGCACATGGCGCGTCAGGATCTGCACCGACTGTGCGCCCACCGCCCGCGCCGCTTCGATGTACAGGCGCGGCTTAATGCCGAGCACCTGCCCGCGCACGAACTGGGCCACCTCGCCCCACCCCACCACGCACAGCGCGACGACAAAGACCCACACCCCTTGCTGGATGCCCAGCGCCTGGATCACGATCATGGCAAACAACGTGTACGGAAATGCGGCCCACACGCCCACTGCGCCGGTGACCAGCCGGTCCAGCCAACTGGACTGCCACCAGCCCGCCAGCATCCCCAATATTGCGCCGACCAGCACCCGCGCGACCGTCCCGAGTACCGCCAGCGCCAGCGTTTGCCTGGCCCCCGCCAGCACCAACGCCTGCACGTCGCGCCCCAGGTGATCGGTGCCCCAGGGAAAGACGGTGGAGGGATAGAAAGGAGGCGCAGCGATCTCACCCTCGATCGTCATCACGCCGTGGATCTCGTAGGGGTTGGCCAGGGTCAACTGCCCGCCGAACAGCGCCAGGCCGAGGAAGCCCAACGCCAACACCGCGCCGAGGAGCAGCGCCGGGTTGCGGAGTGCGCTATCGAGTACCCACCGCGACCGGCGCGCAGCCACTGGTGCATCGTTTTCCGTCGTGCTCGTATGCTCTACGTCTACCGGCAGGGGACGCAGTTTGGGTCTCTTGTTCTGCGTCCTCATTTGAGAAACCAGGTTTTTCAGAAAAAACCTGGTTTCTTTGAGCCACTCCCGCCACCCCCGGCGTTCCTGCCGCGCTTCTTCCTGGTCCCCGTTCCTCAGCCGTGGGTCGAGCCGCGGATAGAGCACTTCCAGCACCGTGTTGAGTAGCAGAAACAGCGTCCCTAGCGACAGAATCAAGTCGACCACCAGTGGCGTCATCCCCAACTCGATCGCTTCCAGCAGCATCAGCCCCACCCCGGGCCAGATAAAGAAATATTCCACCACCGGCAGGCTCGCCAGCGAGAAACGCAGCGACGTCCCCAACGTCGTCAAGATCGGGATGAGCACGTTCGGCAGCGCGTGCTGGTCGCGCACGGCTCGCCAGTGCAGGCCCTTGGCCCGCGCCGTGCGGATGTAATCCTCGCCCAGAATCTCCGACAGCGAGATGTAGGTAACCTGCGCGATCTGCGCCAGGGGGCGGGCTGCCAGCACCAACACTGGCATCACCAGGTGGAAATCCCAGCCAAACCCGGTCGGCGGCAACGCAGGAACGTCGAAGCGCCGGTGGACCTGGATGTTGACGACCCACAGCAACATGGCCAGGAGGAAACTGGGGGTAGACACGCCCAGGACCGAGAGCAGCAGGACCAACGAGGCCCCACCCTTGCGCCGGGCCAACGCAACCGCGATGCCCAGCGGGACTCCCAATGCGGTCGCCACGCCGAGAGAGACCAGCAGGAGCCCTGCGCTGCGCCCGAAAGTCGTGGCGACCAGCCTGAAGGCCGGGATTTCATACTTGTCCCAGTAGTAGGTTGCCGGGTGGTCGGTGATGTAGGTGAACGTGCGCCACAGCGCTTCGCTGGCGGCGCTCAGCGGCTCGGCGGGCAATCCTTCCCGCCCGCGCTCGGCCATAGCCAGGCCGAACAGGGTCAGGTAGGCGATGATGAGCAAAGTCGCCAGGCTGGTGACCAGGCGACGTGAAACCACACGGAATCTGCGTAGATGCTTCATGGATGTGCGTTTTCCAGGTGAACTGAATTGGTGGGCATCGAATTTTCAGCCGGACAGTATAACACAGCCGGAGGAGACGTGCAAACATCACCGCCATAGGAGGACAAATCAGCGACCGGTCCTACGTAGGGAGACAAGTTGGCAACTTGTCCTACATCATCTTTTCTCGGGTGTTGCACCTATTGATAGCCGCCAGCAGCCGCTCTGGGGGATCCGTCTTGCTGACAAAAGCATCTGCGCCAGCCAGTAGTGCCATCCGGCGCGCCTCCGGCCGCCCGCTGAGTGCGATGACGTGCACGTCGGGACACACGCCGCGCAGGGCAGACAACGCATCGGTCGCTGCCAGGCCCGGGAGTTCCCAGCCGAGCAGCACCAGGTCAGGGCACATCGCCTCGGCCTGGGTGAACAGGCCATCGGCATCAGCAGCCTCGCCCGCGACCTCCAATCCTGGCTGCCGTTCCAGCAGCACGCGCAACGCAAACCGCACCCTGGGTTGGTCGTCGGCGAGCAATACGCGCATCGCATCGCTCCTTTCGAGGCAAAGTGATTTTCTATCCAGGTATTGGTACGTAGAGCAAAGTGACATCATGCCTTATATCATACACCAAAAATCCCCCGGATGCATCGGGCATCTGGGGGATTTTGCGATTGGACATGTGTCCAATATTTTCTTTCTGCGCCCCAGTCCTGCCGCTGAGCCACTGGACCCAGCGGGAGCGGCTGAGTGGATATTTATCTCGATCCGCGCATGCGCGGATCGAGGATGTCGCGGAAAGCATCCCCCAGCAGGTTCCATCCCAACACGTACAGGGTGATCGCCACCCCAGGAAAGACAATGATGAACCAGTAATCCCCCAGCACGGGGATCCAGTTGCGGGCGAAGGCGATGATCTGGCCCCAGTCAGAATACCCCGGCTGTACGCCCACGCCCAGAAAGCTGAGCGCGGCGAAAGCCAACACGTAGGTGCCGATGTCCATCGAGGCGACGACCATCGTGGGGAAGATGGCGTTGGGAATGACGTGGCGCACGATGATACCCCAGTCGCGGATGCCGATCACTCGCGCCGCCAGTACGTATTCCCGTTCCTTGATCGAGAGAATCTCCCCCCGCATCAGGCGAGCGTACGTGGTCCAGCCGAAAGCGATCAAGGCGACGATAGGCGTCCAGATGCCCCGTCCCAGTTTCGGCTGCAAGACAGCCGCCATCGTGATGGCCGCCAGCAAGAAGGGGAAGGCCTGAAAGATCTCGACGATGCGCATCAATCCCTCGTCCACCCATCCTCCATAGTAGGCTGCCACCGTCCCCAGCGTCACTCCGATCGCCAGCGTCGTCGCGCTCACGATCAGGCCAGCCTTGAACGCCGTCCGCGTACCCCACACCACGCCATAGAAGATGTCGTATTGCCCTTCGGTGGTGCCGAAGCGAGCCTGAGGGCTGGGGGGTTGCGGCTCTGCGCTATAGCCCAGGCGGGGCATGTCGTAGGGATCGCGTGCCCGCCGCGGTGGAGGGGCGATGAGCGGCGCAAAGACGGCCACGGTGATGAAGAACAGGATCAGCACGATCCCCGTCAGCGATAGCGGATTGGTGAACAACTGCTTGAGCAATTTGCGTGTGGTCATAGGGTTCTCACCTTGGAGAAACCAGGTTTTTCAGTAAGCGAAGCGGCAAAACCTGGTTTCTGGGTTCTGGTTTCACGACAATCTCACTCGCGGGTCAACAAACGCGTACAACACGTCCACCGCCAGGTTGCCTGCGATCAGGATCGCGCCGTTGAAGAGTGTCAACCCCAGCAGTGTGACGATGTCCAGGTTCAAGGCAGCGTTGGCATACAGGAGCCCCATACCGGGCAGATTGTAGATCGTCTCGGTGATCACGACGCCGCCCAGGTAGCCGACGAAGATCAGGCCGCCGATCGTCACCACCGGGATGAGCGCGTTCTTGCGGGCATGCCGGTTGACCACCGCCCGCTCTGCCAAGCCCTTCGAGCGGGCGGTGGTGACATAGTCCTGGCGCAGCGCTTCCAGCATCGAAGAGCGCATCACGCGCAGCACCAGCGCCCAGTTGAGGTACGATAGCCCGATCACCGGCAGTACCAGGTGCCGCAGCGCGTCCAGGAAGATATCCAGCCGCAAATTCAACAGCGCGTCAACCGAGTGCATGCGCGTATACTCGATGAACCCGGATTGCGGGCTGTACACGATCTCCTTGGCCCACTGGGAGAGCCGCTCCGGTGGAAACAGGTCAAGTTTGGAGTAGAAGAGCAAGAGCATCAGCAGGCCAAACACGAAAGTGGGCAGCGAATAACCGATGATCGAAAAAGTCCGCATCAGGTGGTCAATGAACCTGTTGTGGTGGACGGCCGACTGGACGCCCAGCCAGATGCCGATCACCATCATCGGCACGACACTCCAGATCGCCAGTTCAGCCGACCGCGGGAATTTATCTCTGATCGCCTGCATCACCGGCATCTGCGCCGTGTGCGACCACCCGAAATCCCCGCGCAAGATTCCGCCTCTTATCTCGCCTGTCTCGAGATCTGCGCGTCCGACCAGCCAATGCCAATACTGGAGGTAGAGTGGGTCGTCCAGCCCATACTTGTCAATCAGTTTCTCGACGGCATCGGGCCGGCGGGGCATATCGCTGACGTACAGCGCCACCCGCTCCACCGGGCTGAGCAGCATCAACATCACAAAGATCAGGATGGTCACGCCGAAGAGGATGATCGGCAGGATCAACAAGCGGCGGAAAATGTATGCAGCCATAATGCCTCCAGCATGCGCGAAACGTGATTCGCAATGCGCAATTCGCAATTCGCAATTTGGTGGTGAGCCAGGGCCCGGGAGGGACCCCAGGCCCCGGCTCGTCAGGCGACAACTACTTGCTACTTGTTCGCCATTTGGATGGCATAGTCCTCGGCGGTTTCAGGGCCGAAGAGTGCCTCCCAGAACATCCAGTAGGGGCCATAGGTGCGGTCCTGCAGCAAGCCGCGCCAGATGGCGTAGGCCGCGTCGTGGGCGTCCAGGTCGCCGCCCGCGTGGAACTTGACGCCCTCCCGGATGTGGAAGGTGTAAGTCAACCCGTCGTCCGAGATCTCCCAACTGTCGGCCAGGTTCGGCACGAACTCGCTGTTACTCTCGCGCTTAAAGAAAATCAGCGGATCGTAGAAGCGCATGACCCAGGTACCACTGACGTTGTCGTAATGGTAAGCGGGATCGAAGGACTCAGGATCGCTAGGCTCCAGGTCAATCAGCGTCGTTGGATGCGGCGAGTCAGCGCTCTCGGAGAGGCCGTAGGCGAAGGGGAAGGGGTCGAAGGACGGATTGAAGTAATAGTTCTCCATCCACAATGGCAGATACTGCCGGATCATCGGCTGGATGCCCCACAGGCTGGTCATGCGCTCGATCGACAGGCGCTGGATAGCCTTGTACGCCTCGTGCTGCTGGGCTGGATCGGCGATCGTCTTGGCCTCAGTGATCATTGCGTCGAACTCGGCCTGCAGATCCGCCGGCAATCCCAGCGCGCGGCCGTAACTGCCCCGGCTGCTCAGGAAGGGCTGCACCCAGTTGTGCGGGTGGTGGTAGTCCTCGCCCCAGCCAATGCGGTAGACTGGGATGTAGGTAGCCTGGTACTGCTTCAGGTAGGCCGGCCACGGCAGCGCCAGGATGTCAACCGTGAACTTTTCGTTGACCGCCTCGATGCCGGCCTTGAGCATCTCGGCCGCCACGCGGCGCTGGTCGTTGCCCAGGTTGTACGCCAGCATCATGTAGAAGCCGGTGTTCCACACGTCATCATCGTCCTCGCCGGCCGGGACGCCGTCCTTGTCCACGTCCGCCTTTTTAAAGTATTCCTCGCACGTCGCCAGGTCGAACTTGGGCGCCACCGGATCCTCAGGGTCATGACCGGTCATGCCCCAGATGATGGGGCCGTTGCGCTGGAATGCCTCGCCCTTCTCCACGTCGCGGATGTAGGTGTCGTAGTCGAAGCAGGTGGCGAAGGCCTTGCGGATGTTCTCGTCGGTGAAAAAGTCGGGCGGGATGCCACCGCCGTCCAACCGGCCGCTGCCGATGTAGGCTGACTCCTGGGGGATGTTCATCACGAAGAAGAAGTCAACGCTGTTGACCGCGGGCATGTCCTTGTACAGGAAGAACTGCCCACCGGCCTTGGTCGTCGTGCACTCGTTCGTCTTATAGTCGCACAGCCCGGTGACCAGCGGGTCAATCTGGTCAATGTACTGCTTCGGCACGTTGGCCCAGTCGGCGTCGCCGGCCTGCAGCATGGCGAAGCGCGTGCCCCACTCGGTGACGATCCTGAAGGACAGGCGCTCGTAGAAGGCCGGGCCGCTCGGACCCCCCTCCCACATCGGCTCGGTGCGCCAGTAATCCTCGTTACGGACGGCCGAGATCTCCTCGTTCGGCCTCCAATACTCTAACTTGAAGGGGCCAGTACCGTTCTCGGCGTTGAAGAGCACGGTATCCTCGGCCTGCGGGTCGTGATACGGTACCCAGTTGGCGCAGTCGCCGTCCCAGTCGCCCTGCTCGGCCATCCATTCCATATCCACCGGCACGGCCCAACTCCACGCCAGGATCTGCATGAGCGGGGCAAATGGGGTTGGCAGATGTAACGTAAGCGTGCGGGCCTCGTCGTCGTACTCGACCGCCTTCTTCACGTCCTCGCACACCTGCACCCGGACGTCTTCGGGCACCTGCTCGAACTCCGCGATCGCCTCAGGGGCCGCCGGTTCCTGCGGTTCGGGCGTCGCCGTCACGACGACCTCGACCGGCACTTCCTTCTCGACCTCAACCGTCACCGTCTCGACGACGGTCTTCGGAGCACAGGCTGTCAGCAGCAGCCCTGTGATCGCCAACGCTCCGATGACGGTCAACCAAATTTTCCTGGACATCAGTCTCCTCCTAACTAGAATTCGATTTCCATACGCAAGTCTTGGATCTTTACCGTTGAAGCAGCCGTACGCTACTCTCGATACCCATCACCTCCTCGTGGGCAAATCCGTCCCCGTCCTGCAATCCGCGTTCTACTACACAGAAATCTCCAACTTGATCCGGCTGTCGGGCCGCTCGAACAACGTGATCCGGTGGCAGGCGCAGAAGTGGTTCGGCTCGACCTCGATGAATTCGGGCTCAATCTCGAAACACGCGTCTGTCACCACCGGGCAGCGCGTGTTGAAGTGGCAACCCACGGGCGGGTTGGCCGGGCTGGGCAGGTCACCCTGGAGAATAATGCGTTGCCTTTTCTTCTCGACAGATGGATCGGGGACGGGCACCGCCGACAGGAGTGCCTGGGTGTAGGGGTGCAAAGGGCTGGCGTACAACGTGTCCCGGTCGGTCAGTTCCACGATCTTGCCCAGGTACATCACCGCCACCCGGTTGCTGATGTGGCGCACCATGCTCAGGTCGTGGGCGATGAAGACGTACGTGAGGCCCAGTTTTTCCTGCAGCTCTGCCAGCAGGTTCACCACCTGGGCCTGGATCGAGACGTCGAGCGCGGAGACGGGCTCGTCACAGATGATCAGCTCGGGGTCCAGCGCCAGTGCGCGGGCCAGGCCAATGCGCTGCCGTTGCCCGCCTGAGAACTCGTGGGGGTAACGTTTCATCAGTGAGGGGTTCAGACCGACCAGCTTGAGTAGCTCTGCCACTCGTTCTTTCCGCTGCGCCCCCGTGGCGATGTGGTGCGCCCCAAGTGCCTCGCCTACGATGCCCAGGACGCTCATGCGGGGGTTCAGCGAGGCATACGGGTCCTGGAAGACCATCTGAATTTTGCACCGTACCTTGCGCAGCCCCTCACTCTTGAGGTGGGATAGGTCCGCACCGTTAAAGTACACGTGCCCGGCCGTGGGCTCGTAGAGCCGGACGATGGTGCGGCCTGTGGTCGTCTTGCCGCATCCACTTTCTCCTACCAGTCCCAACGTCTCGCCTCGGCGGACGCTGAAACTCACGCCATCCACTGCTTTGACGTCTCCCACGTGGCGTTGGAAAACGCCTCGCCGGATGGGAAAATACTTTTTCAGGTTCTCGACGCGTAGAATCACATGTGGTGTGGCTGCCATTGTCGTCACTTTGCTTTCCTTACATTTTCCTTCTCCCAGCACGCGACCATGTGCCCAGGCTCCGTCGGCTCCAGGGTGGGCGCCTCGTGCAGGCAGCGCTCGACGGCGTAGGTGCAGCGGGGAGCGAAGGGACAGCCCTCCAGCAGGCCGATCAGGTCAGGCGGTTCGCCTGGAATGGAGAGGAGCCGGGTGCCCAACGGGTCGCCTGGGCGCGGCAACGAGCCGAGCAGTCCGACCGTGTAGGGATGGTGTGGGTAGTCATAGATCTGCTTCACCGGGCCGGTCTCGATCAGGCATCCTGCATACATCACGTTGACCCGCTGCGCCAATCCGGCGACCACGCCCAGGTCGTGCGTGATCCATATCACGGCCATCCCTAGTTTGTCCTGCAGCCGCCTGACCAGGTCAATGATCTGGGCCTGGATCGTCACGTCCAACGCGGTCGTCGGCTCGTCGGCGATCAGGATCATCGGGTTACACGAAAGCGCCATCGCGATCATGGCGCGCTGGCGCATGCCGCCTGAAAACTGGTGTGGATAATCGTCCAACCGTTGCGAGGCTTCAGGGATGCCCACTGTGGCCAGCAATTCGGCCGACCGCTCTTGAGCTTCTTTGTTGTTCATCCCCTGGTGCAGTTTCAGCGCCTCCGTGATTTGGGAGCCAATCGTCAGGACCGGATTGAGCGAGGTCATGGGGTCCTGGAAGATCATTGCAATCTGGGCCCCTCGCACGCGGCGCATCTCTTCGTCGTCCAGTTCGAGCAGATTCCGACCGTGCAGGCGCACCTCACCCGCCTCAATCTTACCTGGAGGGATGGGGATCAGGCGCATCATGGAGAGCGCGTGGACGCTCTTGCCACATCCGCTCTCGCCGACCACACCCAACGTTTCGCTCTCGTCCAGCGTGTACGAGACGTCGTTGACGGCGTAGACGACGCCGTCTTCCATATAGAAGCGTGTGGTGAGATTCTTTACTTCAAGCAGATGTTCAGAGGCGGGCTGTGGTTCGTTGAAAGACATACATGCTCCTTAGTGATTGCTGTCATTCCGAGCGCACCCGTCATTCTGAGCGCCACCCGTCATTCTGAGCGTAGCGAAGAATCTCCACCAGGCGATTTGCCCTTTCCGGCTCTCGTGTGGCTTCCTGCCTGAGGGGCATTGACTACCTGGTGAACGATGCGTTGCCATACCTGCTCAGAAGGCCGAGCATTCTTGCTGGCTGCCCGCAACTCCAAACTGATCCAGCGGTCAAAACCGTCCCATTTCAGTCCAGGTGACGCTTGCATATATGCTCCAAAATAGTATAATTCAACCAGGTTAGACGCCGACCGGTACAAGGCACAACGAAGCCTCCCCCGGTGGAGAACGCAAACTCTGACCCGCCGGTGCCGGCTGATTGCGCTGCGGCAACAGCACAATCAGCACGCGTTTGACCTGTCTCCGAGGCCGGGCATCGCCCGGCCTTTATCCTATTATATCGCCTGGCGGCGAGATTGGTTCAATGTACTACCAGGGCAGGGGCAGCCAGGGCCGGGCTGCCCCTGCCAGCAAGAAGTGGTCTGTGCCAACTGCCTCGACGAGACAGCAAGGCATCACTGTAAAGCGCTCTCAGTATAAACCAGAAATCCCCCACATGCATCGGGCATCTGGGGGATTTTGTGATTGGACAAATGTCCAATCTTTTACTTGGACATGTGTCCAATGCTAATCGAGTTTCACGGCGGCAAAGATTGCCCCCCCGATGGCTGCCAGTCCGGCGCCAAGTCCCAGACTACACACGGCCCCTGGAATCATGAGCAAGCCTGGGTCAATGCCAGTCTGCGCCAACTGCTGCATCTGCTCGGGACTCAGGCCTGAGATGCTCATCCCAGACCTCATCTGGACGAGCATGATCGCCAGGCCGATCACTCCACTGATCCCCCCACTGAGCAGTCCGGCGATGGCCCCGGCCCCGGCTCCTTTGCCCGCGGCACGCGGTGGGGCCAGGAAGAAACCGGCCAGTGCTCCGATGCCGGCGTATAGCAGCGAACTCACCCCACACATGACCCACACCAATCCCCCTGCTATGGGCAAGAAGCGATTGAGTAGTGTCCAGACCAACATGAGTGCCAGGCCGATCAGTCCTGCCTTCAATCCCGCTTTCCCAACCATAACAACCTCCTTTGAGCATTTTACTGCGTTTCGACTTCCACCACCGCCGTCATCCCCCAGCGGAGTCCCGGATCAGGCTCGTCCAGCTCGACGGTTACGGGATAGGTCACGTCGCCCCGATAATCCACCGACTGCAGGTCAATCCGTACGACGTGTCCACTCAACTTCAGGTCGGGCAGCGCGTCCACGGTCACCACTGCGGCCTGTCCCTCGGCCACCCGTGCCACGTCCAGCTCCGTCAGGTCAACCGTGCGCGCCTGGAGCTGATCCAGCGTCGCCAGCACCAGGATCACCTCGCCCGCTGCCGCTGGTTCACCGGCGCGTACGTCCACTTTCGTGACGGTGCCGGCGAAGGGAGCACGCAGCGCGGTTTTCTCCAGGTTGCTGCGAGCATCTTCCAGCGTCAGTTGTGCCGCCTCTATCTCCAACTGGGCGGCCTTGACCTCCGACTCGTCAGCCCCTTCCAGCAGCCTGTCCAGGTCACTCTGCGCCTGCGCCAGCGCGTGGGTTGCGCGGTTCACCGCGTTTTTGGCAGTGGTCATTTGCAGGTCAGCATTCTCGACCGCCCGGTTGTATGCGCCGAGCGCATCCAGGTAGGCAAAGTGGGCGGCCCCCGTTCGGTCGTCATCTGCGCCGACGCGGTCCATCAGCGCCTGATAGCGGCGATAGGTCTCGTCACGAGCCATTTGGGCCGCCCGCACCTCGTCGCCCACTGAGACGCTGTGCTCCGTCAGCGTCTGGTTCTTCCTGGCCTCCTGATAGGCGGCCGCCGCGTCGTTCACGGCCGCGCGGGCCGCGACGACGTCCGCCTCGTCCGCTGGCTCCTGGAGTTGTTCCAGGCGCAGTTGGGCCTGCTGGAGGCTGAGCTCGGCCTGAGCCACTGCCCGCTCCAGGTCGGCCGTCTGCAGGCGGGCCAGCACGTCACCCTCGGACACGGCGTCGCCCTCCTTCACCAACACCTCAGCCACGCTGCCGCTCGCGTCGAAGCGCAATTCACTCCAGCGGGCAGGCTCGATGACCGCCTCGGCCACCACCTTCCCCTCGCCCTCCGGGGACACCACTGGCACCTCATCGGCCGGCACGGTCTGTGTGGCAGCCGCACCTCCGCACCCGGCCACCAACCCGACCGTCGCCAGCACCAATAACCCTACTACTATCTTCCTCAGCATCTCTTCCCCCTTCTTAGATTCATCCATTCGCGATTTGCCGATTTGCGATTTGCCATTCGCCTTTCGCCATTCGCCATTCGCCTTTCGCCTTTCGCCTTTCGCCATTCGCCATTCGCTATTCATACGCCAGTACCTCCCGCACCCTGACCTGCGTCGCGCTCAACGCTGGCCACAGGCTCGCCAGCGCCGACAGCACGACGACGATCAGCAACCAGGCGACCATCCCGCCTACGGAGTAGTGAAAGTCGAGGGGCATCTGGAACAGCGTCTTGCCGATGACGCTGCTGAAGGCCCGTGCGCCGGGGTAGCTGAGCGGCACGGCGAACAGCCAGCTAAGCACGCCCACCAGCACGCCTTCGGCGATGAAAATCCCCAGGATGGCCACGGATCTGCCGCCAATGGCACGCATCACACCGATCTCCCGCATGCGTTCGACCACGTTGATGGACATCGTGCTCATCAGCCCCACGCAACCCACCACCGCCGCCAGTACCGCCATGGCCAACATGAGATATATGATGATATCAAACTGCGCCTGGGTCTGCTTCCGCAGTTCGCCGCCGCTCTGAAAGAACACCGGCTTGAGGCGCTGGGCCGCGTATGCAGCCCGCAAGTCGCGGATTGTCCCCTGATGGGTCTCAGCATCGTGCTTTTCGGTCGCCATCATCACAAAGGCTCCCCGGTTGGCGTTGCCGATCTCCCGCGCCAGCGTGTCAAAAGAGACAAAGTTGTCGCGTTGCAGGTTGTTGACGTTGATGATCAGGCCGACCACCGTCCAGGTCAGTTCTTTCTCAGCGACGGTCAGTGTGACGGTGTCCCCGACCCGGATGCCCTGATCGGCGGCGATTTTGCTGTTGAGCAGGATAGCACGACCGTCATCGGGCAACAACGCGCGGCCGCTGACGATGCGAGGGTCGAATAACTCAGAATCGTCCGGCACCCCCCACAGTTGTCCCTGGATCTCTTCGCCATTATCTAACTCTACCGTCGCACCTTCCACGTCCCACACCTCGGCGCGGGTCACGCCAGGCACACTCTCGGTGGCCTCGATCAGGCGCGGCGCGCGATGCGCGCGGTCGAATACGACCAGGACGTCGAAGCCAAAGTCGTTGATCAGCACCTCGATCGTGTTGCTCATCGAAGCCCCCACGCTCAAGACCACCATGAACATCACGCCGCCGAGCACGAGCGTCGCCAGCGTCAACGCGATGCGCGTCTTGCGCCGGAAGGTGTTGCGCAGGCTGAGCGCCAGCGGGCGCGGCAGGCGGCGCACTCGACCGATCAGACGATCGAGCCAACTACGTCCAAACCCGGCCCCCAGGCCATAGTTGCTGATGGCGCGGTGTGCGCTGATGCGCGCGCCGCCGAGCACCGGCGCCAGCGCTGCCAGCAGGGGCACGGCCAGTCCCACCGCCATCTGAACGCCTACCGCAGCCGGTATCACGTGGAATGGATTATTGATGATGTTCATCAGGCCAAGCATCCAGTTCGCCAGCAGGTGTGCGGCGACGGCCCCCAGCGGTACGGCCAGCACGAAGGAGAGCAGGCCATAGACCGACGCCATCACCAGGTACACGCGCATCACACGCCCTGCCGTCGCGCCGACTACCTTCATCACCCCGATCTGCCACACCTGCTGAGTGACGGTTGCATTCATCATGTTGATGATCAGGAACGCACTCAGTCCCAGCGACAGCGCGCCCAGCACCTTCAAAATGAGCAATATGGAGTCCATCGTCTCCTGCATCCAGTGGACCTCTGGATCGGAGACTTGATAACCGCCCACAAACACGTCCATGCGCTCCAGCCGCTCCTGGATCCGCTCGCCGGCCTCTTCCGCCCCTTGCTCGCTGAACGACTCCAGGCGGACGTTGAGCCTGTTGAATCCCTGCTCCTGGTCCGTCAGCCAGGCCACAGTCTCCATCGTGGCGTAAAAGGTCGCATTGCCGCCCCACTGCGGAGGGTAGACCTGGCTCTGGCGTATGACACCCTCAACAGGCAAACGGCGCTCGCTTCGCCCAAACTCGACGACGAGCGTCGTACCAGGGGGAATCCGGAAGTACTGTGACGCCAGGCGCTCCACGGCGAGCGTCCGGCCGTCCGGCCAACTGCCATTCAGCAGGTGGAACAGATCCATGCGCTGTGCCTCGTAGTCCGTGCGGGCGATCACGCTCCCGTCGCGCCAATCCGCCTCGCCCTCCAACTTCCAGCGGAAGGAGGCCACACCTTCGCCCTCCGCGTCTACGACGCCAGGCTCGTACAGGACGGTGTCCACGACGTCTTGATCGAACCGGCTCGTATAGAAGGTGATGTGTGGAAAGACGCTCTCCCGGTGACTCTCCGTCATCCGGGCGGTCAATGCGCCGGAAGTGCCGTAGACGAAGCCGAGCGCAAACACGCCCACGGCGGTGGAAAGCACGACGAGGAACGTGCGGAACTTGTTGCGCCACAGATCGCGCCAGACTTTGCGCCAGACGACGCTCATTGCTAATACCCCTTACGTGATGTGTGAAACGTGAAACGTGTTACGTGTTACGTAATTCGCCATTCGCTATTCGCTGATTTGCTGATTTGCCGATTTGCGATTCGCCATTTGCCATTCGCCATTCGCCATTCGCTATTCGTACGCCAGCGCCTCCCGCACCCTAACCTGCGTCGCGCTCAACGCCGGCCACAGGCTCGCCAGCGCCGACAGCACGACCACAATCAGCAACCACGCTACCATTCCGCCGATGGAGTAGTCAAAGTCGAGCGGGATACGGAACAGCGTGCTGCTGACCAGCCGGCTAAAGAGGCGCGCACCAGGGTAACTGAGTGGCACAGCCAGCAGCCAGCTCAACACCCCCGCCAATATCCCTTCAGCGACAAAGGCGCCGAGGACGTTCACCGACGTAGCACCGATCGCGCGCATCACGCCGATCTCGCGCCGGCGCTCAACTACGTTGATGGACATCGTGCTCATTAGCCCAACACTGCCCACGATCGCCGCCAGGATCGCCATCACGAGCATCAGATACGTGATGACGTTGAACTGGATCTGGTTCATCTGCCGAACTTCGGCGGCGCTCTGAAGGATAGCAAACTCCATACGACGTGCGGTATAGGCCGCCTTCAGGTCGCGGATCAGCCTCTGCTGGGTCGCAGCGTCGTGTTCTTCGGCCGTCACCATCACCAGCCCACCGCGATTGACGCTGCCGGTCTCCCGCGTCAGCGCGTCAAAAGGAGCAAAGTTGTCGCGCTGCTGGTTGTTGACGTTGAGGATCAGGCCTGCCACCGTCCAGGTTGACTCCCGTTCACCGATCGTCAGCGTGATCACGTCGCCGGCCTGGAAGCCCTCGTCGGCGGCAATCTTGCTGTTGAGCAGGATGACCCGGCCATCGCCGGGCAGCAGCCCGCGGCCGCTCACGATGTTCGGGGCGAACATCCCGGAATCAGAGGGGACGCCCCAGACAAAGGTGTCGAGCGCCTCACCGCCTTCCAGCGCCAGTTGTGCCCCTTGCCGATCCCATACTTCGGCCTTGACCACGCCGTCCACGCCTTCGGTCGCCCCGGCCAGGCGCTCCACACGGTAAGAACGGCTGAAAGTCACCAGCACGTCGAAGCCGAAATCATCGAGTACCACCTCCAGTGTCTTGTTCATCGAAGTGCTCACGCTCATCACGACGATGAACATGACACCGCCGAGCACGAGCGTGATTAACGTCAATGCGATGCGTGCCTTGCGCCGGACGGTGTTGCGCAGGCTGAGCGCCAGCAGGCGCGGCAGGCGACGGATGCGTCCGATCAACCGGTCGAGCCAGTTGCGCCCGAATCCGGCCCCCAGCCCGTAGTTGCTGATGGCGCGATGCGCGCTGATGCGCGCGCCGCCGAGCACCGGCGCCAGCGCCGCCAGCAAGGGCACGACTGTCCCCACCGCCATCTGAATGCCCACCGCCATCGGTATCAGGCGGAACGGGCCGCCGGCCACGTTGAACAGATTGAGCAACACGCTGGCAAGCAGATAGGCGGCCATCGCTGCAGGCAACACGGCCAGGAGCAAAGAGAGCAAGCCATAGATCAGCGCCGTGGCCATATACACGCGCACCACACGCCCTGCCGTCGCGCCGACCACCTTCATCACGCCGATCTGCCACACCTGCTGTGCAACGGTGGCGTTCATCATGTTGATGATCAGGAATCCGCTCAGCCCGAGCGACAGCACACCCAGCACCGTCAGAATGAGCAACAAGGCGTCCAGCGTTTCCTGCAGCGGGTGGGTCTCGGGATCGGTGACCGCGTAGAAGCCCACTCCTACTCCCATACCCTCCAGCCGTTCCTGGATGCGCTCTCCGGCCTCGTCTGCACCTTCCTCGCTGAACGACTCCAGGCGGAGTTCGAGCCGGTTGAACCCCTCGCGCTCGCCGGTCAGCCAGGCGAAGGTCTGGGGGGTGGCGAAAAAGATGGCCTGGCCTAGCGGCGGGGACACAGTCAGAGGATAGCGCATGATACCGTCAACAGGCAGCCGCCGTGCGCGCCGTCCAAACTCGACGATGACCGTCGTACCGAGGGGGATGCCAAGGGCCTGTGACGTCAGTCGCTCCACCGCCAGCCTGCGCTGGGCCTGCGAGTCGTTTGGCCATGCGCCACCCACCAGGTCAAACAGGTTCACGCGCTGCGCCTCATAGTCGGGGCGTGCGATCAGGGCACCGTCGCGCCAGTCTTCTTCGCCCTCCAACTTCCAGCGGAAGAGGGCCACGGCCTGGCCCTCCGCGTCGGCGACGCCGGGCTCGCGCAGGATCGTATCCACGACGTCCTGATCGAACGTGCCCGTATAGAAAGTGAGGTGTGGGGGCAGGCTGGCCTGGTGGCTCTCCGTCAGCCGGGTCTTTAGCACGCCAGACGTGCCGTAGACGAAGCCGAGCGCAAACACACCCACGGCGGTGGAAAGCACGACGAGGAACGTGCGCAGCTTGCTGCGCCACAGGTCGCGCCAAACCTTACGCCAAACCACACTCATTGACAATACTCCTCACGTAACACGCAATACGCAATTCATAATGCGTAATACGTAATGCGTAATCCCCTCGTCCCAACGTCACTTGCCACTTGCCGATTTGCCGATTTGCCGATTTGCTATTTGCTGATTTGCTATTTGCTATTTGCTATTTGCCATTGCCATTGCCATTGTTCTCATCCCGGTGGATGCGTCCATCGAGAAGGCGGATCATGCGCTGTGTCCGCGCGCTCAGGCTCCGGTCGTGGGTCACGACGAGCAACGTCTTGCCCTGCGCCACCAGGCCCTCGAACAGCGTGAACACTTCGGAGGCGGTCTTTGAGTCCAGGTTGCCCGTCGGCTCGTCAGCGACGACGACGGACGGGTCGTTAGCCAGCGCCCGGGCGATGGCGGCGCGCTGCTGCTCCCCGCCGCTCAGCGCGCTGGGCAGCTTGTGCGCGTGCTCGGCGATGCCGACCTGCTCCAGGAGGTGCATCGCGCGCCCCTGGCGCTCGCGCCGCCGGTAGACGTTGCAAAAGTCCATCGGCAGCATCACGTTCTCCAGGATAGTCAGCGTGGGCAGCAGTTGGAAGAACTGGAAGATGACGCCGACGTTGCGTCCCCGCCAGCGAGCCAACCCGTTCTCGCTCAGCTTGTGGACGGCCTGGCCGCCGACGAACACCTCGCCGCTGGTAGGCCGGTCAATGCCTGTCATCATGTTCAGTAATGTGGACTTGCCTGACCCAGAAGGTCCCACCACGCTGACGAATTCGCCTGGGCGCACCCGCAGCGTGATGTCCTTGAGGACGGTTACTTCCCCTGCGCCAGTCTCGTAGGTCTTGACCACGTCGCGCAGGTCAATCAGTGTACCATTGACATCGGTTTCCATTGCCATCTCTCTTCCCTCCGACCGAATCTCTGTATCCAGTATAACACAAAAGAGCCGCTGGCACATTGGCCTGCCAGCCAGTCCTGGGACTGGACAGGTGGTCAGTTTTCCGCCTGGTCAGGTGGCCAGTGCTCAACCTACCCTCTCTCGTATATACTTACGTATTGAAAGGACGTTCGTTTCAAGTCTCGGAGACCTGACGGGTCTGCAGAAGACCCGTCAGGTCTGAAGCAGGTCACCAGTGTCCAGTATAGTACAAGGGCCTTCCCAATGCATCGGGCATGTGGATGATTTTAACATTGGACTTATGTCCAATTTCCGTCTTGGCCTTGAGAACTACCCGCCCGGCTCTCCACCCCACCCAACCCGAGTCTGTGCGCTACTCCAACGCCACCAGCCGCTCCTTCAACCTGGTCTGTTCGGTTTGCAGATCGGCCAGCTTGTCCCGCTCCCGCTGGACGACGCGCTCAGGCGCTTTCTGTGCAAACTCCCCGGCCAGCAGGCTCTCGCTGTGGGCAATGCGCGCTTCGATGTCAGCCAGTTTGCTCGACAGTTGCTCCCGCTCCGCCTCCAGGTCCACCAGCCCGGCCAGTGGCAGATAGCCCACCACGTCCCCCACCACGACCGTGGCCGCCTGGGCAGGTGGTTGCATAGTGGGCTGGATGGCCAGTTGATCCGGGTCGAGTTTGGCCAGTGTGCAGAGCATGGGGCGCTGCTCGCCCAGCCAGCGGGCGGCGCTACCGGCGGCGATGAGCGCCGGGATGCGCTTGCCAGGGACCACATCGTACTCGGCCCGCCGGTTGCGGATACCGCGGACGAGTTCCATCGTCAACGCCATGTGCGCCTCAGCCTCGTCGTCCAGGAGCTCTTCGTCCGGCTCCGGCCAGCAGGCCAAGATCAGTGCCCTGGCCTCCTCTGCCTTGCTCTGAAGAGAGCGAGATCCACCCTCCCCCTGCCCCCCCCTGTCAGGGGGGGGTGAGGGGGGGGGCTCCCCCTGCCCCCCCCTGTCAGGGGGGGGTGAGGGGGGGGTGGGCAGCGCCTCCCAGATCGCCTCGGTGATGAAGGGCATGAAGGGGTGCAGCAGCCGCAGCGCCGTCTCCAGCACGTGGAGCAAAATGGCCCGCGTGGGTTCCTTTTCCGCTGCCTCATCGTAGAGCCGCACCTTGCTGATCTCGATGTACCAGTCACAGTACTCCCCCCACAGAAAGTCATAGATCTGGCGCCCCGCCTCGCCGTACTGGTACGTCTCGAACAGCCGCTCCACGTTCTGGATGAGATGATTGAGGCGCGAGAGAATCCAACGATCAGCGAGTTGGAGATTGGAGACCTGCTGATTTGCCGATTTGCCAATTTGCTGATTTGCTGATTTGCTGATTTGCGATTCGAGATTGGAGAGGACGAAGCGGGCAGCCTGCCAGATCTTGTTCGTAAAGTTGCGCGCCCCCTCTAGTCGGCGCGGGTCGAGATTCATGTCCAGGCCCGGCGTGGAGCTGGTCAGCAGGGTATAGCGGAGCGCATCGCAGCCGTACTTCTCGATGATGTTCAGCGGGTCGTACTCGTCAATGTTCTCCATGGACTTGCTGATCTTCGTGCCCCCCTCGTTGCGCACCAGGCCGTGCAGGTACACAGTCGTGTAGGGGGTCTGGCCGGTCATCTCGATGCCCAGCATCATCTCCCGCGCTACCCAGAAGAACAAGATGTCGTAACCCGTCTCACGCACGTCGGTAGGATAGTAGCGCCTAAAGTCCGGCGCGTCGGTGTCCGGCCAGCCGAGCGTCGAGAAGGGCCACAGCCCGGAGGAGAACCAGGTGTCCAGCACGTCCTCGTCCTGGTGGATGTTCGTGCTGCCGCACTGGTCACACGCAGCGGGGTCGGTCATCTCGCACGTTTGGCCGCCGCAATCGTCGCAGTACCACACCGGGATGCGGTGCCCCCACCACAGTTGGCGGCTGATGCACCAGTCGCGGATGTTCTCCATCCACTGGAAGAAACGCTTTTCCTCCCGCTCCGGGACGATGACGGTGCGCCCGTCGCGCACGGCCTGCATGGCTGCCTCAGCCAGCGGCTTCGTCTTCACGAACCATTGGGTGGAGATGCGCGGCTCGATGTCGGTATCGCAGCGCTCGCAGGTGCCCACGGCGTGGAAGTACGGCTCGACCTTGACGAGCAGCCCTTCCTTCTCGAAATCGGCGACGACGTTGCGGCGGCACTCGAACCGGTCCTGTCCGGCGTAGGGGCCGGCCAGCTCGTTCATCCGCGCCGTGCCGGTCATCACGTTGGGGGCCTCCAGCCCGTGGCGCAGCCCGATCTCGTTGTCGGTGGGGTCATGCGCGGGCGTGACCTTCACCGCGCCGGTGCCGAACTCTGGGTCCACTGCTTCGTCCGCAATGATGGGGATACGGCGGCCCAGCGCAGGCAGCACTGCGGTCTTGCCGATCAGGTGCTGCCAGCGGGGATCGTCAGGATGGACGGCGACCGCCGTATCGCCCAGGATCGTCTCCGGGCGGGTGGTCGCCATCTGGATAAACTCGGTCGCCCCCTCCGCCCATGCGCCACTCCCCCACCCCCCCCTCTCTCCCCCCTGGAGGGGGGAGCCGCAGGGGGGTGTCTCTCCCCCCTGGAGGGGGGAGCCGCAGGGGGGTGGCCCGTCCCAATCACCGTTCAAGATGGGATAGCGGATGGTCCACAGGTGACCAGCACGCTCGTCGGGGATCACCTCCAGGTCCGAGATCGCCGACTCGCAGCGCGGGCACCAGTTCACCAGGTAGGTGCCACGGTAGATGAGGCCCTTCTTGTAGAGGCGCACGAACGCCGTGCGCACGGCGCGGCTCAGGTCCTCGTCGAGCGTGAAACGCTCCCGCGTCCAGTCGCACGACACGCCCAACCGCCGGGTTTGCTCGGTGATGCGGCGGTGGTAGATTGTCTTCCATTCCCACACTTTGGCGACGAACTTTTCGCGCCCCAGGTCATAGCGGGTGAGACCCTCCTTACGCAGTTCCCGCTCCACCACGTTCTGTGTGGCGATGCCGGCGTGGTCGGAGCCGGGCAGGTAGAGCGTCTG
>Ga0172362_10000696_pt1 | contig 28085 bp, 21 predicted proteins | sample LakKivs1_kivu2a2_FD_114534 | JGI IMG/M metagenome (GOLD analysis project Ga0172362, IMG submission 114534) | Sediment microbial communities from Lake Kivu, Rwanda - Sediment s1_kivu2a2 | ecosystem: Environmental > Aquatic > Freshwater > Lake > Sediment | place: Rwanda: Western Province, Lake... | reverse complement strand
CTGGGGTTCTGCGCTCTTGGACAGCGCCAGCTTCTTCCGCCAGGCGAAAAACGATGGCTCCGAGACGCCGTGTGACCGGCAGAAGGCCTTGATCGACGAGCGGCTCCGCTGCTGGTCGCGAATCAACTGCCGCCAGAATTGTTCCCGCTTGGCGGGTCGATCGGCCGCTTTTCGCATCGCATGACTCCTGTTAGATGGTCGTCTTGGACCGGACGACTCCAGCCTACCAGGGCGTGCAAGATGTGGTTTATGGAACGGCTACCAATTTCGACCCACCCCGGGGACTCGCCGCCACGGCAACCGCGCGTATGATGAAGCAATGGAACTTGCCCGCGCAACGCCGCCCACCGATACACTCCTACATACGGAGGTACTCGTCGACTCGCTCTTGGATCCCGTCGTCGCCCGTTGGTTCCGCGAAAAGTTCGGCGAGCCCACCGATCCGCAGCGCCGCGGCTGGCCTGAAATCGCCGCCGGCCGCAACACCCTCATCGCCGCCCCCACCGGCTCGGGCAAAACCCTCAGCGCGTTCATGGTCTGTCTCGACCGCCTCGTCCGCCGCTGGCGCGAAGGCACGCTCGAAGACCGCACCTATGTCGTCTATGTCTCGCCGCTCAAGGCGCTCAGCAACGACATCAACCGCAACCTTGAAGAGCCACTCGCCGAACTGAGCGCCCGGTTCACCGAATCCGGCGCAGGCTCGCTGCCGATCCGCGCCGGCGTGCGCACGGGCGATACCCCGGCCAGCGAGCGGGCCAAGATGCTCAAGAGTCCGCCGCACATCCTGGTCACCACGCCCGAGTCGCTCTACCTGCTGCTCACCTCGGCTAAAAGCCGCGAGCTGCTGCGCGGAGTTGAGACCATCATCGTCGACGAAATCCACGCCCTCGTGCGCGACAAGCGCGGCAGCCACCTGGCGCTCACGCTCGAACGGCTCGCCGCCCTCTGCGAACAGCCCCCCGTGCGGATCGGCCTCTCGGCCACCCAGCGCCCGATCGAAAACATCGCCCGGTTCCTGGTCGGCGCTGAGCAAGTGAACGATGCCGGCGAGGCCGACTGCGCGATCATCGACGGCGGCCACGCCCGCGAGCTGGACATTGCCGTCGAAGTACCCGAAAGCGAGCTTTCGGCCGTCTGCTCGAACAAACAGTGGGCCGAAATCTACACCCGGCTCGTTGAGCTCGTCAGCCAGCACCGCAGCACGCTGATCTTCGTCAATACCCGCCGGCTCGCCGAACGCGTCTCGCACCATCTGCGCGAGATCCTGGGCGAAGCCGTCGTCGCCGCGCATCATGGCAGCCTTTCGAAAGAGATCCGCCAGTCGGCCGAGATCCGCCTCAAGAACGGCGAGCTGCGGGCGATCGTCGCCACGGCCTCGCTCGAGATGGGCATCGACATCGGCTACATCGACCTGGTTTGTCAGATCGGCTCGACCGGCAGCATCGCCAACTTCCTGCAGCGCGTGGGCCGCGCGGGCCACTCACTGCGCAAGATCCCCAAGGGCCGGCTTTTTCCCCTCACGCGCGACGAACTACTCGAATCGTTTGCCCTCGTGCGAGCCGTGCGGCAGGGTCATCTCGACGCGATCGTGATGCCCGAGCAGCCGCTCGATATTCTCGCCCAGCAGATCATCGCCGAAGTCTCCACAGGCGAAGCGAGCGAAGACGACGTCTACCACCTGATGCGGCGGGCCTGGCCGTATCGCAACCTCTCGCGCGAAGATCACGACGCAATCGTGCACCTGGCGAGCGAAGGGGTCGCACGCGGCTCGAAGCAGGGCGCGTACCTGCATCGCGATGCGATCAACAGCCGCCTGCGCGCTCGCCGCGGCGCCCGCATCGCCGCGCTCACCTCCGGTGGCGCCATTCCCGAGATGGCCCTCTATCGCGTTGTGGCCGAACCCGACAACACGTTTGTTGGCACGGTCGACGAAGACTTCGCGATCGAAAGCATGTCGGGCGATGTGTTCCTCCTGGGCAACACCTCCTGGCGCGTGCTCAACGTCCGCGGCGGCGAAGTCCGCGTCCGTGATGCCGAGGGCGCTCCCCCCAGCATTCCGTTCTGGCTCGGCGAACGCCCTGGCCGGACGCCCGAGCTCTCCGCGGAACTCTCAAAGCTCCGGCACGATCTGGCGATTCCATTCACGCAAGCATCCGCGTCAACGAACGGCGAAGCCGCCGCACTCGCTCCCGACTGGATCGAGCGCGAATGTGGCGCGAGCGAGTGGGCCGCCCAGCAAGCCCGAGCTTACGTCGAAACTCAGATCGCCGCGGTCGGCTTGGTCCCCACCTGCGAGCAGATTTTGTTCGAGCGGTTTTTCGACGAGTCGGGCGGAATGCAACTCGTGATTCACGCCCCACTCGGCGCGCGAATCAACCGCGCCTGGGGGCTCTCGCTCCGCAAGCGTTTCTGCCGCAGCTTTGACTTCGAGCTGCAAGCCGCGGCCGACGACGACGGCATCGTCCTTTCGCTTGGCCCTCAGCACAGCGTGCCGATCGAAGCCCTGTTCAAAATGCTGAACGCCGAGAACGTGAAGTACCTGCTTGAGCAGGCCCTGCTCGCGGTTCCGATGTTCCAGGTTCGCTGGCGGTGGAATCTCACGCGTTCGCTCGCGGTGCTTCGGCAGCAAGGGGGCAAACGCGTGCCGCCGCACATGCTCCGCTTCCGCAGCGACGATCTGCTGGCGTCGGTCTTTCCCGAGACGGTCGGCTGCCTCGAGAACCATCACGGCGACGTCGAGATCCCCGATCATCCGCTCGTCCGCCAGACGATGCACGATTGCCTCACCGAGGCGATGGACATCAATGCATTGATCGACGTGATGCGTCGCGTGCGCGATGGCGAGATCACGTTCGTTGGCCGCGACACGCGCGAGCCGTCGCCTTTCAGCTACGAACTATTGAACGCCGCGCCGTATGCGTTCCTCGACGGCGCTCCGCTGGAAGAACGCCGGGTGCGGGCCGTGCAAACCCGCCGCACGATCTCGCCCGACGACATGCGCGACCTGGCGAAGCTCGACGCGGCCGCCGTCTCGCAAGTCCGCGCGGAAGCCTGGCCGCTGGTCCGCATCGCCGACGAACTACACGACGCTCTGACCGGCCTGGTCACCATCAATGCCAGCGAAGCCGTCCCCTGGCAGACATGGCTCCAGTCACTCGCCAAGTCGAAGCGCGCCACGCTCGTCGTCGCCATCACTCCCGGCGGCGCACGTTCCTTCTGGACCACGTCCGAGAACTGGCCCATCCTTCGCACGGCATTTCCCGACGCAACTTGCACTCCGGCGGTCGTATTGCCGGAAAAACTCGAACGCGAAGTCACGGGCGCTGACGCCACGGTCGCATTGGTCAAAGGCCGCGTCGAACATACCGGCCCGACCACGGCCGCCGAGCTGGCGGAGTACCTGGGTCTCGACGAAGGGCTCGTGTTCGCCTCGCTCGAAGCGCTCGAGGGTCGCGGCTCGGTCCTGCGCGGCAGCTTCATCGAAGTCGGAAGTTCAATTGATACGGATCCCACCGGCACGCCGCCCGTCGGCTGGTGCGATCGCCGCCTGCTGGCCCGCATCCATCGCCTCACGCTCACCGGGCTGCGGCAGCAGATCCAAGCCGTCGAGCCCCGCCACTACCTGCACTTCCTCACGAAGTTCCATCACCTTGTGCCCGAGAACCAGTGGGGCGGCGCCGTCGGTGTCCGCGAAGCAATCGGCCAGCTGCAAGGTTTCGAGCTTCCGGCCGGCGCTTGGGAACATCGCATCCTGGCCCCGCGCATCAGCGAGTACGACCCGCAATGGCTCGATCAGCTATTCATGTCGGGCGAAGCCGTGTGGGGTCGCTTGAATCCGCCGCGGCGCGAAGAAGACGAACGCCCTAGCATGGCGGCGCTCACCCGTACGATGCCGCTCTCGCTGCTGCTGCGCGAAGAACTCTCCGGCCTGCTCACCGCCGAACACGAAGCCGCGCCTGTGCCTCTTCGCTCGACGGCGGAAGCGGCTCTCGCCGCGCTCAAGGCCCACGGCGCCCTCTTCTTTGGCGAGCTGAAAGTCATCTCCGGTGTGCTTCCGTCGCAGCTTGAAGAGACACTTCGCGAACTCTCTGCCGCCGGGCTCGTCACCTCCGATACCTTCGCCGCCGTGCGAAAAATCGTCGACGAGTGTAAATCCGCCAGCCGTGCTCGCCACAAATCGCGCCGCCCCGTGCACACTTCCACGACGCCGGTCGGCCGCTGGTCGCTGTTTCCTGGTCCGCTCACAGCCGCCACGCGCGAAGCTTATCTCGAAGCCTGGGCGCGACAGCTCCTCAAGCGGTGGGGCGTCCTGTTCCGCGACGTTTTGATTCGCGAAGTGAATGCCCCGCGTTGGCAAGATCTGCTCCCCGTGCTGCGACTGCTGGAACTGCGCGGCGAAGTTCGCGGCGGACGCTTCGTCAGCGGCGTGGCCGGCGAGCAGTACGCCCTCCCCTCGGCGGTTGATGCCCTGCGCGAAGCCCGTCGCGAGCTGGAAGAGTTGCCGCCGCAAGATGGGCCGCCGCAGGATTGGATCGTGATTTCGGCCGCCGATCCGATCAACCTGTTCGGCGTGATCACCGCCGGCCAGCGGATCCCGGCCACGCACCGCAACGCGCTGATCGTCCGCGGCGGCCAGCTCGTCGCCTCGCGCCAGGCCGGCGTCGCCGAGTTCTACGACACCTTCGACGAAGCCACCCAGTGGACGATGCGCCGCGCGATGACGCTGGGAAGGAAACCGGTGGAACATGAGCAGGCTTCGCCTGTAAGCCGCCGGCGGTTGCCGAGGCAGGGATAGTCTCACGGAGAACCGCCTTGATGGAAAATGAGACTTGGTTGATCGAGACGGCTGACGACGTCATTGAAAAGAAGGTTGAGCATGGCGTTAATGCCCTGTCCCCGATCGAGCATTTGATCTACTGCCTCTGGGTTGCCGACTATTCCATCCGCAACGCTGGCGATCTCGACACTGCAGCCGATCTGTATGAGCCGTTTCAAAGCGAGGCGGCGAGCATCGCCCAAGCACTTTCCTTGTCCAGCACACACCAGGGCTTCTCTCTACCGGCAAAGACGTTGGAGCGAGAATTCCTGGATCGATTCGATACCATGTGTGCCGAAATCCAGAGCCATCTAGCCAGGTGACGGAAGTGCACAACGTGCTTGTCGCATTTCCTCGCCTTCCTCTGATTGCACGGCTATAATCGCAGTCGTTTTCGTCGCTCACGACGTCGGGTTTCGACAACTGGCCCCATGTATCTGGAAATGAAGCTCGCAAGCCATCATCTCGCGCGCCGCTCGTTCCTCCAAGCCGGAACGGCGACCTTCCTCGCCGGCCTTGCTCAACTTTACGTCGCACGCGCTGACAACCCATCCGTCACCACTCCCGGCTTCGGCCGCGCCAAGCGCTGCATCCTCGTCTATCTGCTCGGCGGTCCCCCGCAGATCGACATGTGGGACATGAAGCCCAATGCCCCCGCCGAAATCCGTGGGCCGTTCACGTCGATCGCTTCGTCCGTGGCCGGGATGCGATTCTGCGAACACCTGCCAAAGCTCGCCGCGCAAGCGAATGACATCGCCTTGCTCAACAGCGTCACGTATCCCAACAACGATCATCCGTTCATGATCTACACGACGCTCACCGGTCGCGAGTCGCGCATCCCGCTGGGCGCCAACACCGTGCTCCCGCCGTCGCGCTCCGATGATCCGCATCTAGTAGCCGTGATCAGCAAGTTCAAGCACGCGCGCCACGGCGTGCCGGGCTACGTCGCGATTCCCGAGGTGCAGGTCCGCAAGCTGCAGACGCCCGTCTCCGGTGGCGGCCGCGCGGGACTGCTCGGTGCAGCTTATGATCCGCTGGCGATCAACGACGACCCCACGATCGCGCCGCAGGGCCTTGCACTCCCAGAACACACCCGCGGCCAGCGCTTCGAGCGCCGCCAACAATTACTCGCCGTGCTCGACGGCCATTCCGCTCGCAGTGCCGCGATGCACGACTACCAGGCGTTCCGTCAATCGGCCGCCGGACTGGTTAGCGCCTCGGAAGCGATGTTCGCTCTCGACCGCGAAAGCGTCGAGACGCACGACGCGTATGGTCGGCATCGCTTTGGCCAGAGCATGTTGCTGGCTCGCAGGCTCGTCGAGCATGGTGTCTCGTTCGTCGGCGTGCACTTCAACCACATGACCAAATGCGACGGCTGGGATACCCACAAAGAAAACTTCCCCGCGCTCAAGGACGAGCTGCTGCCGCTCTTGGATCAGGGACTTTCCGCCTTGCTCAGTGACCTCCGCGAGCGCGGCCTGCTCGACGACACGCTGGTGGTCACGATGGGCGAATTCGGCCGCACACCGAAGGTGAACGCCGACGGCGGCCGCGATCACTGGGGCTATTGTTCCAGCGTCCTCTTCGCCGGCGGCGGCGTCCGCGGCGGAAACATCGTCGGCGCGTCGGACTCGATCTGCGCCTATCCGAGCGATTCGCCTGTCAGCCCGGCCGACGTCGTGGGCTCGATCTATCACACGTTCGGCCTCACACCTGACACGCTGATGCACGATCCGCTCGGCCGCCCCCTGGCCATCAGCGAAGGCCGCCCGATCCGGCAGTTGTTCTAGAACAGCTATTGCGTTCGCTCGTAGCCCGACGCGCCAGCGAGGGTGCCGTGCCACACGGTTTTGAATTCACAATTGCCTTTCCCAGCCATCACGCCAACATGCGTCTCACACCGGCTTCGACTACAATCATCCCCGACGACATTACCGCCGCTTCGGATGATCACCCCATGCGATTGCCCCTCGACTTGCTCGCTCTCGCCGCCCTCTGCTTGTCGCTCACCGGCCTCCCACTCGCCGCGGCCGACGACGCCACGCCAACCACAAACGCCAGCACCGCAACTGGTCTCGCCGCCATCACGGTGCCCGAGGGCTTCGAAGTCACGCTCGCCGCGGGGCAACCGCTTATCGAACGCCCCATGCTCGCCGCGTTCGACGATCAAGGCCGCCTTTATGTGTGCGACTCGGCTGGCGTGAACCTCCGCGGACCCGAGCTCGCCAAGAATCCGCCGCACACGATTCGCATCCTCGAAGACACCGACGGGGACGGGGCATTCGACCGGAGCAGCGTCTTCGCCGACAAAATGCTCTTCCCGCAAGGCATCCTCTGGCACGACGGCGCGATCTACTGCTCGTCTCCCCCCAGCTTCTGGAAACTCACCGACACCGATGGTGACGGCCGTTGCGATCATCGCGAAGAACTCGTCACCGGTTTCGCGAACACCGGCGTCGCCGACGACATGCACGGCGGTAGTCTCGGCCCCGATGGCCGGCTCTATTGGTGCGCCGGCCGCTTCCCACACGAGATTCGCCGCCCCGGCGGTCCCGTCATTCACAAAGGCACAGCGCCACTGATCCTTCGCTGCAAGCCCGACGGCTCGGAGCTCGAAGTCCTCAGCGGTTCGCAAGGCAACGCCGTCGGCGTGGCGTTCACGCGCGAAGGCGACACCTTCTCCAGCGGCACGTACCTCGCCCCAAACTGGATGGGCGCCGAACTGCGCGACGCGCTCGTCCACTGCATCGACGGCGCGGAATACCCGGTCCGCGACCGCATCCTCAACGAACACAAGCGCACCGGCGAACTCTTCCCGCCGCTGACGCACCTGGGCTTTGCCGCTTCGAGCGATCTGACGATCTGCCGCGGCGACGCATTGGGAGAAGCTTCGCGCGGCCAGCTCTTCTCCGCGCTGTTCAACATGCACAAGATCATGCGGCACAACATTGCCGCGAGCGGCGCGACGTTCACCTGCCACAACGAAGACTTCCTGGTCTCGGCCGACGCCGACTTTCATCCGACCGATGTCTTGCAAGACGCCGATGGCAGCTTGCTCGTCATCGACACCGGCGGCTGGTTCCGCATCGGCTGCCCCACCTCGCAGGTGGCCAAGCCCGAGGTGCTGGGCGCGATCTACCGCGTCCGCCACAAGGATGCGAAGCCGGCCAGGGATCCGCGCGGATTGGCCGTCAACGTCGAGGTGCTCGCGCCCGAGGCTCTCTGCGACCTCTTGAGCGACGCGCGGTTCGCCGTCGTCGATCGGGCGCAAGCCGAACTCGCCAAGCGCGGAGCGGAAGCCGTCCCCGCGCTCGCGCAGCTCCTCAAGAACTCGAGCGATGTCGACGCGCGCTGCGCCGCCGTCTGGACGCTATGCCGCATCGACGACGCCTCGGCACGCGAGCCAATTCGCAAGGCTCTCGCCGACCAGCACGCCAGCGTCCGCCAGGCCGCCGCTCGCGCCGCCGGCCTCCATCGCGATGCACAGGCTCGGCTCGTGCTGGAGCAGCTCGCGCAATCCGGTGAGGCTCCCGTCCGGCGCGAAGCCGCCACGGCGCTCGGCCGCATTGGCAAGCCCGCCAGCGTCCCCGCCCTGCTCACGGCGCTTGCTTCGCCGGTCGATCGCTTCCTCGAACATGCCACGATCTTCGCGCTGATCACGATCAATAGTCCCGACCTCACCGCCACTGGCCTCTCGGCCGAAAGCCCCGCAACCAAGCGCGGCGCGATGATCGCCCTCGACCAGACGGCTGGCCCACAACTAACGTCCGATCGCGTGCTGTCACTTCTCGATCCCAAAGAGCCCGCGCTGCGCGAGGCCGCGCTGTGGGTCATCTCGCATCATCCGGAATGGGCCGAAGCGACGCTGCCCTACTTCCGCCAGCAGCTTGCGCGCGGCGATTTGCCCGACAGCGAGCGAACCGCGCTCCGTCAGCAACTGCTGGCCTTCGCCGCCAACGAGTCGATCCAAGACTTGATCGCGACGGCGCTCGCCGCGAGTTCGACGCCACGCGACACGCGATTGCTATTGCTCGAATCGATCGCCGAGGCCGCCCCGCGCCGCTTGTCGCCCGCCTGGGTCGCGGCACTACAAGCCGCGCTTGCCGATTCGGATGCCCTCGTCGCTTCGCAGGCCATCGCCACGATCCGCTCGCTGCCGCAGGGAGGCCGGCCCACGCTCGTCCGCATCGACCCGCAAGTCAACTATCCGGAAACGAAAGGCAACTTCGCGGACGGAAATCTTTCCGGCGAGTTCTCCGTTCGCTGGCGCGGCATTCTGCACTGCCCCACTGCCGGCACGTACGAGTTCAGCACCAACTCGGACGATGGTTCACAACTCTTCATCGACGGCCAGCTCGTCGTCGACAACGGCGGCTCCCACGGCATGCGCGAGCGCAGCGGACGGATCGAACTCACCGCCGGCGATCACCAGCTCGTGCTCGACTTCATTGAAGAAGGGGGCGGCGCCGGCTGCATCCTCTCATGGACGCCACCGGGCGGCAAACGCGAGGTAATCCCCGCCAGCGCGCTCGCTCACCCGTCCAGCAGCGAATCGACCGGCCACACCCCGGGACTCATTGCCGAGTTCTATCCGGGAGCAGCGAACACACTGCCCGACGTCGCGATCTCGGCATTCGACCCGGCGCTGGTCGCCATCGTGAATGACGCCGATCGCCCGGCACAGCAACGCGTTCAAGCCGCGGCCACCGTCGCCGCCCGGCTCGATCACGTCGAGCCCGCGATGTTCGCCTTCCTCACGGAAAGCCTGCATGCCGAGCATCCGCCACTCGAGCGGCTCGACGCGGCCAAAGCCCTCGGCAAGTCATCGCTCAGCAAGGAACAACTTACCACGCTTGGCGACCTCGTCTCGACCGCCGGCGTCCTCGAACTCCCCCGCCTGATCCTCGCCTTCGAAAAGTCGCATGACGCGGCCATCGGCCAGAAGATGATCGCCGCACTTAAGGAGTCTCCTGGCCTCCGCAGCGTGCGTCCCGAATTACTTTCCGCCGTGCTCAACTCGTATCCCGATGATGTCAAGGCGGCCGCGAGACCGCTCTACGAAGCGCTCACGGTCGACACGGCCAAACAGCAAGCCAAGCTCGCCGCGCTCACTGGAGTCCTCACAGGCGGCGAGATCCAGCGCGGTCGCGACCTGTTCTTCGGCAACAAGAAAGCGATCTGCGCTACCTGCCACGCCGTACAAGGACAAGGCGGTCGCATCGGTCCCGACCTCTCCAAGATCGGGGCCATCCGCACGGGCCGCGATCTGCTGGAAGCGATCGTCGTTCCCAGCGCCAGCTTCGCCCGCGGCTACGAGGCCTTCATCGCCGCCACCGCCAGCGGCGAGACCTACACCGGCGTCATTACTCGCGAAACGCCCGACGCGGTGTACCTCTTCTCGACCGATCGGGTGGAAACGCGCATCTCGCGCGACGAGCTCGAGGCGCTTTCGCAAAGCTCCGTCTCGATCATGCCCGAAGGGATGGAAGCCCAACTCAGCCAGCAGGAACTCGCCGACCTGATTGCCTTCTTGCAGTCGCTGAAGTAAACCAACGTGAAGGAACCGCAGAGAATGCGGAGGTACGCAGAGACAAGGCACGTGCCAAGGTAAAAGAGAACCACAGATAAACACCGATGAACACAAATTGGTCGGAGCAGCGCCGCGAAGCGAGTTCTCCCAATCCTTGTTCCTCTTCATCTGTGTGCATTTGTGTCCATCTGTGGTTCTGCCTTCCCCTTTTCTATGCTCTCCTCTGCCCTCCCTCCGGGTTCGCTGCGGTTTATTTCCCGAACCTAGGCCAGTTTGGCGTCCGCCGCTCGGGCATGGTACGCTGATGGCCAACGACCCCGAACTTCCTAAGGACCCAACCATGCACCGCAGCGTGATGTTCCTCGTGCTTGCACTGGTGCTCTCTACATCCTCTGCCTTCGCCCAACAGACCTCGCCCGAATCTTTGAACAACTGGCCGCAGTGGCGCGGGCCCGCGATGACGGGGGTTGCCCCCAAGGGGAATCCGCCCACCGAGTGGAGCGAAGAGAAGAACGTCAAATGGAAGATCGAGGTCCCCGGCGACAGCACTGCCACGCCGATCGTCTGGGGCGACAAGGTTTTCATTACCACGGCGATCAAAACCGATCGCGCAGGTGAGCCCGCTCCGCCGCCGGCCGAGTTCGCCGCCACCAGCGCCGAGCCCGCCAAGGGCAAGCGCGGCTTTCGCACCAGCGGCGAAGCGCCCAAGAACATCTTCGAGTTCGTCACCCTCTGCTACGACCGTGCAACCGGCAAGGAACTCTGGCGCCACGTAGCGAATGAAGCGGTCCCGCACGAAGGGCATCACCCCGATGGCAGCTACTCGTCCGCTTCGCCCAGCACCGATGGCCAGCGGCTGTACGTCAGCTTCGGCTCGTTCGGCGTCTGCTGCTACGACCTCGAAGGCAAGCTGCTCTGGAAGCGCGACCTCGGCCGGATGTGGACGTTCAACTCCTTTGGCGAAGGCGCCTCGCCCGTCATCTATGGCGACAACGTGGTCGTCAACTGGGATCACCAGGGCGGTTCGTTTCTGATCTGCCTCGACGCCGCCACTGGCGACACGCGCTGGAAGGTCGACCGCGAAGAGACCACCACCTGGGCCACGCCGCTGGTGGTCGAAGCCGCGGGCCATACGCAGGTCATTCTGCACGGCTCCACTCGCGTGCGCAGGTACGACCTGGCCACGGGCGAAATGATCTGGGCCTGCGGCGGACAAGGCCCCAGCGCCATTCCCACCCCGGTCAGCGACGGCACGCGCGTGTTCGCGATGACGGGCTTCATTACGAACACGCTGTACGCGATCCCGCTCAATAGCACCGGCGACATCACCGAAGATGAAACCAAGGTTGCCTGGAAGTCGCGCAAGATCGGCACCCCCTATGTGCCGTCACCTCTGCTGATTGGCGATCTGCTGTACTTCACCGCCGGCAACAAGGGAATCCTCTCCTGCTATAACGCCGACACCGGCGAACCGATCGTCGAGAAACAGCGGCTCGAAGGCATCGCCAATATCTACGCCTCGCCGGTCGAAGCCGCAGGGCACATTTATTTCACCAGCCGCGAAGGCAATACGGTCGTGTTCGAGACCGGGAAGTTCGAGGAGTCGGGCGATAAGAAGGAAGTGAAGCTGCTGTTTACCAACACCCTCGACGACCGCTTCGACGCCTCGGCCGCGATCGTCGGTCCTGAAATCTTCCTCCGCGGCCGCCAGCACCTGTACTGCATTGCCGCGCCTTAGAATACTCCCTGCCTCGGTCTTCCCTCCGCGTACCTCCGTGTCCTCTGCGGTTAACAATTTCGCCGCCCCACCTGTACCAAGCATGAAACTCGCCGAGATGACCTGGCCACAGGTAACCGCCCTGTCGCCGGATGTGCCGATTGTGATTCCCACCGCAGCGCTCGAGCAGCATGGCCATCACCTGCCGCTGTTCACCGACAGCATGCTCGTGGGCGAAGTCACCCGCCGGGCCGAAGCCGCGCTGGCTGACAAGATCGTGCTCACGCCCGTCATGTGGCTGGGCAACTCCGCGCATCATCTCGACTTCGCCGGCACGATGTCCGCCGGCCCGCGAACCTACATCGACCTGGTGGGCGACATGGTCGAGAACTTCCTCCGGCACGGCTTCCGCCGGATCGTGATCATCAACGGCCACGGCGGCAACAACGTCCCCGGCCAGCACGCGCTGTTCGAAGTCCGCCAGCGACACCGCGACGAGGACGATCTGCTCCTGCTGTTCGCGCCCTACTGGGCCCTCGGCACACGCCCCAACGAGCTCGACGCCTCGATCCAGCAGCAGGCCATGCAGCACGCCTGCGAATGGGAAACCTCGATGATGCTCGCGCTCGCCCCGCACTTGGTCGGAGACTACCAAAGCACCAAACTCGTTGATCCGCGCCACGCCTGCGAACCGGCCATGCGCGCCTGGACAACCAGGGACCGTAGCTCCGCCGGCCACGTGGGCGATCCCTCGGTCGCGACCGCGTTGAAAGGCGAAACTCTGCTCGCCGCCTTTGCCGCCGACGCGATCAACCTCCTCAAGCGTGTTGTCGACTGGTCCGGCCGCGGCTGGAATTGATGTTTAACAATGAGCGAGGAAGCCCACCGAATCTTAGCCCGACGCGCCAGCGAGGGTACCCCGCCATTCGACTCTCCCTTGTGAGCTGGCGCCTCCTCTTTCCTGACATCCCACCCCGCGATTCTCCCTCACCCCGGAGTCACCCCGCATGAATCGCACCGACAACCCACCACTCAAACTCTCCCGCCGCGATCTGCTCGCCGCCGCGCCCGCCACGGCACTCGCGCTCGCGGCCGCGCCCGCCATCACCTGCGCCGCCGATCCCGCACAAGGCAAAACCAAACGTCCCAAGATTGCCGCCCTCGGCACCGAGTTCCGCCGCAACTCGCACGTCGAGGTGATCGTCGACCGCTTTCTCGAAGGCTATGGCTGGGAAGGCGCCCACTACCGCCCGCACGTCGACCTCGTCTCGCTGTACATCGACCAGCAGCCTGAAGGGGATCTCAGCCGCGAGCGCGACGCCCGGTTCGAGCACCTCACGCTCTACCCTTCGATTCGTGAAGCTCTCTACCTCGGCGGCGATAAGCTCGCCGTGGACGGAGTGATCATCATCGGCGAGCACGGCAACTATCCCGTCAATGAAAAAGGCCAGACGCTCTACCCGCGCTACGAGTTCTTCGACGAAACTGTGAAGGTCTTTCGCGAGAGTGGCCGCGGCGTGCCGGTCTTCAACGACAAGCATCTCTCCTGGAGCTGGGACCTCTCGAAAAAGATGGTCGACACGGCCCGCGAGCTGCGATTTCCGCTGGCCGCCGGTTCGAGCGTGCCAATCACCTGGCGGCTGCCCTCGGTCGAGATGCCGCTCGGCGCCGAAGTGACCGAGATCGTCTCGGTCGGCGTTGGCAATCCCGACAGCTACGACTTTCATTCGCTCGAAGCGATGCAAGCCCTGGTCGAACGCCGCAAAGGGGGCGAGTCTGGCGTCGTGCGGCTGCAAGCCCTGCGCGGCGACGCCGTCTGGAAGCTCCTGGAAACCAGCGACTGGAACAGCGGTGGTCTCGACGGCGAACTGTTCGAGGCGTGCCTTTGCCGCAGCCACGAGCTTGTTCCAGCGCGCGAAGGCTTCAACCACATCTATCCCACGCGCACCGACATGCGGCGAATGGTGAAGGACCCCGTGGCCTATCGCTTCGAACACGCCGATGGTCTCAAGAGCACGATGCTCCTGCTCAATGGCCTGGTCGGCGATATCACGGCCGCCGCCCGGATCCGGGGCCAGCGCGATCCGCTGTCCACGCAGTTCTATCTCGGCGGTGGCGGCAGCACGCAGCCACACAACTTCGACGCCCTCGCGTGGCAGATTGAAAAGTTCATCCACACCGGCCGACCCGTGCAACCGCTCCAGCGCACGCTCCTGACCTCGGGCCTCGTGACCGCCGGCGTCGAATCGCTCTTCCAGAACGGCAAGCTGCTCGACACCCCGCACCTTCAGATCGCCTACCAGCCGAACCCCGAATCAACCTTCCGCCGGAGCTAACATCATGAGCGAACCCAAACCATCCGGCGAATCGACTTCCCGCAAACGCATCGCGATCATCACCACGTTGTGGAAGTACCTCTCGCACGCCCAGCACATGGGCGATCGCTTTCTGGTCGGCTATCCCTGGGAAGGCCGCTGGCATAATCCGCCGATCGACGTCGTCGCGGTTTACGCCGATCAGAGGCCGGCCGAGGATCAGAGCGAGCTCCGCGCGAAAGAGTTCGGCTTCCAGGTTTATCCCACGATCGCCGAAGCCCTTCGCTGTGGCGGTGATCAGCTTGCGGTCGACGGTATCGTCGTGATCGGCGAGCACGGCGAGTATCCGATCAACGAGAAAGGCCAGATCCAATACCCGCGATACGAGTTCTTCGAGCAGTGCGTGAAAGTGTTCGAGGCCGACGGCCGCAGCGTGCCGATCTTCAACGACAAGCACCTCTCGTACAGCTTCGACAAGGCGAGCCGCATGGTCGCCGACAGCAAGCGGCTTGGCTTTCCGCTGCTCGCCGGCTCCAGCCTGCCGGTCACCTGGCGGTTGCCGCCGGTCGAAGTGCCGCTCGGAGCGCGGATCGAAGAGGCCCTGATGGTCGGCGTTGGCGGTTCCGACGCGATGGACTATCACGCCCTCGAAGCGATGCAGTCGATGCTCGAACGCCGCAAAGGTGGCGAGACGGGCGTCCGCGCTGTGCAGCTCATCGAAGGTCCCGAGGTCTGGAAGGCCGGCACCGACGGCCGCTGGTCGCGCCGCCTGCTGGAAGCGGCCCTCTCGCGCAGCACCTCGCGCAGCGGCATCGGCATGGAAGACGGCCGCCCGCAAGATTGGACCCGCAGCGGCGAGCTGGAAACTCTGGTGAAGGAGCCCGCCGCTTACTTCATCGAGTACAACGACGGCCTGCGGGCAACGCTGCTGATGCTCAACGGCGCGGTTCAGGATTACAACTTCGCCTGCAAGCTGCGCGACAGTGAAACGACGGCCGGGCCAACGATCATCTCCACGCAGTTCTTGCTCCCCGTGCTGCCGAACGTGGCGTACTCGTCCTGCCTGGTGCACGGCATCGAGGAGATGATCACCACCGGCGTGGCCCCCTACCCCGCCGAGCGCACGCAAATCACCTGCGGGATCCTCGACCGCTGCCTCGATAGCAAAGTGGGCGGCTACAAACGCCTGCCGACTCCGGAACTAAAGGTCATTTACCAACCACCCGAGATCGCCCGCTACTGCGGCGCCGCAACGTAGTTTGCTCATTCTTCACAACCCGACGCGTGCTTCGAGGGTCAATCCTAGCCCGCTGCGCCAGCAAGGGTACCTTGCCGAGTGACTTTCTCCTGCCGCGCCCTAGAATTGATTTCTCGCCAGCATATCAACCAAACAACCCATCACCTCATTGGAGACCCCACCATGAAACGCACCCTCTCCCTCACCGCCGCCCTGCTCCTCACCGCCTCATTTGCTTACGCCGCGCCCGAAGTTGGCGACAAGGCTCCCGACTTCAAGCTGCAAGGTTCCGACGGCAAGGAGCACTCGCTGAAGGATCTGGCCGGCAAGACGGTCGTCATCGCCTGGTTCCCAAAAGCCTTCACCGGCGGCTGCACGGCCGAGTGCAAGAACATGAAGGAGAACGGCGCGGTCATCAAGGCCTTTGACGTCGCCTACTTCACCGCCAGCACCGACGACAACGACACAAACACCAAGTTCGCTGAGTCGCTCTCGCTCGACTACCCGATCCTCAGTGATCCGGGCAAGAAGACAGCCGAAGCCTACGGCGTGGTGCACGAAGGTCGGCAAGTGCCCGAGCGCTGGACGTTCTACATCGGTCCGGACGGCGAGATCCAAGCGATCGACAAGATGGTGAACACCAAGGACGCGGCCAACGAGATCGCCACCCAGCTCGAAGAGCTCGGCGTGCAGAAGAAGTAGCGCTCACACTGCCGCGCTCTATTCATCTAAAGCCCGGGGAATACTTTCCCCGGGACCTCGCCTGCCACAGCCATCGCTCACCTATCCCTTGCTGCTTCATCAACAAGTTCCGAATCACTTACTCTTTCTGTGGACGATTCGCCGCGTGCGATCTACTCATTCGACCAGTTCCGCATAAAGCTGAGCGTAGCGGTTGCGCAGGTCGTCGACGGTATTCATATGGTCTTGCTCATTTTCGCGGATCGCGATATTGAAGCTGGCCAATTTACCACGTCCTCGCCCAGTAAGACGGGGTCGGCGCTGCTTGACGACGCAGCGGGGCCATACCTGCGGCAGCGCCCAGTGAATGGAGCAGCAGCCGAATGTGCTCGGCTTTACGTTGCGCCGGCTGGGGCTGGAGTACCCACGGTTCGTCAGCCATAACTGTTCCATCAGCCGCGCTCCGATCGTTCTCGTTCCTCCTCGTCAAGCATGTACTCAAAGAATTCCGAGTAACTCGCCCATGACTTCTTCCAGCCAACAAGTGGCCGACCATCCACCAAGCTCTCCACCTCAACTGAGTCGAGCCATGTAATCGCCCCTGAATCGACATCCAGAACAATTACGCTCTCCGAGTGATCGGCTAACACAACAAAACGATTAGGCAGGCCGATCCCGGCCCGAAATGCCTCGGTCACATCGACGATCCCACCTCCCGGCCCCCTGGCCTCGAAAGTGGTGTGATCAATCCCACCAAGAATTCCACCACCATAGAAATGCGCAATCTCCTTGAGATCAGTTGGCAACGTTGTCTGCAAGGAGGATTCGATCTCCTCTAAAGTGCCGGGGTCCGTAGGATCCTCGCGGTAGAGAGCGACATACCGACGTCTAGCGTCCTCGATTCTCATCCTTGGTAGCTCCTACTGGTTCTCTACGCGCCATTTCCAGTAGTCACGAGTATCGGCCCTAAAGCGTTCGTGATCAACTGGATGCGTGGGGTGGGGTCGCCTACGTCCGGCCTGACTATGTAACGACTTGTCGAGTGGCCGATGGCTGCCGTGGTAGCGAGTACTGGCCTCCACTATAGGTCCTCGCGAGTCTTGTCCTAGATGATGCAGCGTCGCGAAGGAGCCATCATGGAGCTGAGGTCCCAATCCAAAACGCCTCGCCGCTTCAGCATTGGTCAGACCTTGACCGAGTTTGTTTCCGCTTGTTCGAACTCGCGTCCAGTCAATGTCTCCGCGCTGGATTACTTCGTAAGTGTACCTAGTTCCGGTTGAGGACGTTGCGGTCCATGACTTTCTGGCAGGCGAAAACACCCGCGGCGGCTCTCCAATAATCTCGATCGCCTCGTCAACGTTTCGTTGGGGTGACCGGGCGGCCGCGGGCGGTTGCGACGCAGAGGCACTGGTGCCATCCGGCTTCTTCTCCGGCATGACACCACCCGGTCCCGTAGGCGTTTCCGCGAACCCCAATCGCTGGTTTCGCGCGGATCGCAGCTTCTTCAGCTCGCCGATTCCGTGCACGATCATCACGCCGGAGAGCACCAGGTCGACCCGGATACCCGTGGTGGCAACCACTTGAGGCATCACGTAGTTGGCGGCGATATACGCCGCACCTTGAATCGCCACTTGCTTGGCTGCCCGCTTCGCCGCGAGCTTCGCGGCGATGACGATTCCCTTCTCAGCCACCTCCTTCGCGATGACCTTGATGCCCCCAATGATTCCCGTGGCGATTTCAATCGCCGTAATCGCCCGATCCGTCCACACGGCGACCGTGTAGGCCGTGTCGACTCGCTTCACTACCTTGCCAAGCGCATGGTCGAGTTCGGCACGTGCCCGGGCGAGCGTCGGAAGCTTCGAGGATGGCAAATCGAACAATCGCGGCGGAAGCTTGCCCGCGAGCTTTTCGATTTGCCTAGAAACCAGCCAGCCAACCCACACATGCGACTTGATGTAGCTGAGATACCAACGATCGATGTCGATCAGCGCCTGCACGTACTCGTCGTGTGCCGCGTTCACTCGATCGACATGCTGCTGCAAGACGTCGATCCCATCGTCAGGCAGTTGGTCGACGTTTCGCGCTAGCGAGCCCAACGCCTGCAACTCGCGACAGGTGGAGAGCATCTTGTCGCCCGCCACCTTGGCAAGTTCTTCGAACTTCTCCTCCCACCAACCGTCGCCCAGTTCGAACGGCTTGGCGTACCACCAGGGAAGCCCCTCTCGCGCGCGTGTCCTCTCGGCTTCCGTCACTTCGAACGCGTTCGGATCCAGCTCCATTTCCGGCATTTCTGCGGCGTTATCCGTCATCTCCATCGCCGCCCAGCGACTGATGTAGGCCAGCAGCGCCTCTTCGCTTTCAGGCGTCATGTACCGCCCTTGAAAGCGCTGGCTGGCGGCGAACGCGTGAAACCGTTCCTGCCACTGCTGCGGCGGATGGTTCTGGAGGCCGTAGAGAAAATCGGAGAGCTCGATGGAGAAGTTGCGCAGCTCTCGCCCCATCTTTTCGAACCACAGATTGCGGATGTCTGTGAACCTCTGCCGCAAGGCGGGATAGGCTCGATCCATGTCAGTATGTCCGCGATTAAAATCCTGCTGGGGCAAAAAAAAAGGCCCGCTGCCTCGGTTGCGTTCGATGCTGAACGCCCAAGGCAACGGGCCCGCGCGAATACCCGGAGGCCCCGCTCGATACCCAACTAGGAGCAGATTGTTGGCTAAAAACTGGAGTTGGACAGGTATCCGCTACTGCGGATTTGGCCCTCGCAAGCGATAGTCGGCCGCCCTGCGCGCCGCGCGCTGCTCAAATGCGAACAAGTCAATCTCTTGTTTGGCAATCTTGTGAAACTTCTGAGTCGCACGCTGAATGGCCGCTTCCACGGCTTGCTCGAACATGTCGCGCGAGTGACCCAGGCTGACAGTCACGATGAGGCTCGGCACCAGTCGCTCAGGATCGCCCTGGCTGCCACGTGCAGTGTTCGGCGGGACTGTCGCGCGAGGACGAAACTGCGGAGTCGGAATGGACAAATCGCCAGATGAATCGCTCGGCTCGGCGCCACTGCGGTCCCAGCCGGTCGGCAACTCGATTTGGACATGGCGACTCGGCTCGGTCGGCCCTGATGGCGAATCCAGTGCGATACCAGATCGCTCGCTCGGCTTGGCGCCGCTTCCATCCCAACCCGCGGGCAATTCAATTTCGACGTTGCGAGTAGGTTCCGTCGGCCCTGACGGTGTGGGGTCACTAGCACGAGGCGAACCTGCCGGCTCCTTTGGCCCCGAATCGCTCGATTCAGCGGATTCTTCGCTGACGTCCTTCGCGGGTGTCGCCGCTAGCGCTACTTGCTCCGGCAGCTTCTGATCTTCTTCTGCGTCCACGTCATCTTCTCCTGTTGCAGTGTTGCGACCGTGTACGACCAACATAGCCAAAGTTACAACAACAGGTGGCAATATTTCGACAGCCAGAATCAAAGTATAAAAAAGTAATCGAGTGGCCGAAAAGTGACACTTGCAATCAGCGCGGCCGCTGAGCTACGGCGAAACTTGAGTGCGGCACTAGCCGTCACGCCGCATCACTATCCGGCACATGCCGTCGCGCATCGACCGCCAACCAGCAGAAGGCGCCCACCAGCAGCACCAGAGCATAGACATAGAACGCCGGATCCCACTGCGCGCGGCCTTCGTGCCCTTGCTCGCGCATCCAGGTGACGAACTGCCCGAGGAATAGCGTCGACGCAAACGCGCCGGGCACGCCGAGCGAGTTCATCAGCCCGAAGATCGAGCCCAGATGCCGGCCGCTGATCTCGGTGGTCACGGCCCCGAACGTCGCCTGCTGTGACATCGTGCCCACGCACGCGGCCGCCGCCCACAGGCTCGTCGCCAGCGCACTCTCGGCTCGCACACTGGCGATCAAACACACCGCGGCGAAAGCCGTTCCCAGAAAGCCATAGATCCGAAACCGCGCCGGATGAAAATTGGTCATTCGCGCCAGCTTGTCGTTGAAGTACCCGCTCGACAGACAGCCCACCGCCGCCCCGGCCAGCACCAGCGACGCCAGCCACGCCGCCTGCTGACTCGACACGCCGCGCCCCTTTTGTAGGTAACTGGGATACCAGTTGATCACCATGTAATAGATCGCCGAGGAACACGTCTGCACGACGCCCAGCAACCAGATGTTCCGGCTCCGCAGAATGCTGCGCCAGGGAATCGGCGGATGCTCGCTGCTCGGGACCGGCGGCCGGCCATGTTCGATCAACCGCCGCTCGGCGTCGTTTACCCGCGGATGTTCGGCCGGCTCATCGCGAAACCACCAGTAGAACGCCACCGCCCAAATGATCCCCAGCGAGCCAAACACGGCGAACGCCCCGCGCCAGCCAATGCCCGGAATACTCCAATCGCGCAGCCCGACGCCGTTGATCAGCGCTTCGGCTACGGGCGGAGCCATGGCCGCGCCCAGCTGCGCGCTGGTCAGCATCCACCCCTGCGCCATCCCGCGCCCCGAAAGCGGAAACCAGCGGGCGATCACTCGGGCCGCGTTGGGATACGCCCCCGCTTCGCCCGCTCCGAACAGGAACCGCACGACAACCAGCATCCAGATCCCGGTGGCCGCTCCGGTCAGGGCCGTGAACACCGACCACCAGACCACGATCCGGGCCAGCACCCCGCGCGAACCGTAGCGATCGCCCCAGCGGCCGGTCGGCACCTCGAACAGCCCATAGGCCAGCGTAAATGCGGCCAGTGCATAGCCAAGTTGGGCCTCGGTCAGCCCCAGGTCTTCGCTAAGCGGAATCGCGGCTTTGCCGATTCAGGCCCGATCGATATAGAGCACGAACGACAGCGAGCACAGAAACGCCAATACGCCAAAGCGAGCCCGGGTAGGACGAATTTCGTTGGGGCTTGTCAAATCGGCAGCGGTATCGCGCTCGTGCATCACGAGCCGGAGTGTAAGCCAGTCGCCCGTACGGAGCAAGTAATTTCGCCCGCTGCGGGTATGGCCATTAGGAATTCACCGACCTCAGAAGCTTAGCGTCCCTGGATTCCGTTGGGATAGTATTTGCGATGCACTTCAAGCGCCGAATTCAGGATGTCAGCCCGATGTGCCTCACATCGTTCGATCTCGATCGCCAACAGTTCGTCGACAACCTCGGCTGGCGTCAACCCGCGCTTCTCAAGTTCGTCCTCATTCCAACACATTCGGACCTCGAGTCCGCGACGTTCCACCGCGGCGTTACGGTGCTTCCAATGCGGGTCCACATCCGCGCCCATGAATGAGAGCGCCGTGTACAGGCCATGAATCCAATGAAGCATCGCCACGTGACCAATCGGGCTGAAGTACGATTGAGGGCGTAGTCGCGCGTTGCACAGAATCGGCAACAGCCACTCGATGGCCATCACCGTTCTGCGATCATCGGAACTTATAATGGGCTCATTGAGCCAATCTCTTGTCTCGCTCATACCGCAATTTTAGCAGGAACGTCCGCAGAACTCACGCCTTTAGAAGTTTCGCCACACATGGTCAGTCCTCGCATCTCCCGCTAAACTGCCAGAAGTTTCACCTCCCCTCACTGCATGGTGAAAATTTATGCACGCGATGCCCGATCCGTTACCGACTGGCGACGCTTCGCCCCATCCCTCGCAGATCAAGACGCTGCCCCGCCGGCTGACGTTCCTCGAGATCGACGAAGCCGATCGCGAGCGGCTGCAAAGCCTGGCCGAGCGTTTGAACTCGAAGGGCGCAGCCTTTGTTGAAACGTTCTACCAGCACCTGTTCAAGTTCGAGGAAACGGCTCGCTTCCTCAACGATCCGGCCCTCGTCACCCGGCTCAAGCAGGCCCAGCAGGCGCACCTGGAGTCGATGCTCGCCGCCGACTGGAACGACACTTACGTCGAACGCCGGCACCGCGTGGGCGATGCGCACGCCACGGTCGGCATCAGCCCGCAGATCTTCCTGGGCGCCTACAACCAGTACTTGCAGTTCTGCATCCGCGAGCTTTCCGGCGAGCTCGATGGTCCCGCGCAGGAATGTGCCCTGCAGATGCTCTCCCTGCAGAAGGCGGTGTTCCTCGACATTGGCCTCACGCTCGAAGCCTACTTCAGCCAGGCCACGCAAAGCCTCCGCAAGGCGCTCGACCTGGTCTATCAGGCCAACGCCGAGCTGCGGCAGTTTGCCCAGCTAACGTCGCACGACCTCAAAACGCCGCTGGCCACGATGGCCAACCTTTGCGACGAAGCCATCGACGAATTCGGCGGGCAGATGCCGGCCGAAGCCGTGAAGCTGATCGAAGCCGCCCGCACACGCGCCTTCAAAATGAGCACCACGATCGACGAGCTCTTGCACAGCACCATGTCGCTGCACGCCGAGCTGCCGCACGATGTGGTCGATACCGAGCAGATCATCGCCGAGGCGGTCGACCAGGTCCGCCCACTGCTCAAGCAAAAGAAGATCGAACTCACGGTCAAGGATCACCTGCCGTGCGTGCTCGGAGACAGAGCGCGCATACGCGAGGTCTTCTACAACCTGCTTTCGAACGCGGTGAAGTTCAGCGACAAGCGGCACGGCCGGATCGAGATCGGCTGCAAAGAACGCGACAGCGAATGCATCATCTCGATCGCCGATAACGGCAGCGGCATCCCCAGCGAAGAACTTGCCCGCGTGTTCGTCCCCTTCCGCCGCCTGCCGGCCCATCGCGAGGTGCCCGGCTCCGGCCTGGGGCTCTACTTCGCCAAGACGATGGTCGAGCAACAGCAGGGGCGCATCTGGGTCGAGTCCGAGGTCGGCACCGGCAGCCGCTTTTTCGTGCTGCTCAAAAAAGCGATGACCAAGGACTGATCGCAAGTAGCACGAGCCGCATCGTAGCCCGAAGCGCGAGCGAGGGTACGCCGCCAAAACGCATGGCCTTCGGAGTTGCTTCCGCGGGTGGCACTGACAACTTGCTTGTCAGTGGGCCTCCAGGCCCAAAAGGGATCAGGACACGCGTTCTCACAAAGGCGGTCCTGTTTCTCTTGTCACGCCCGCACATGCCCTCCGGTGCTTCGCACACCGACAACAAGTTGTCGCTGCTACCCCTGAATACGCGGGCGCGACAACTACTGCGTCAGGAGCACACCGATCAGTGTCACCGCGCTCAACACCAGCCCCACCGTGATCAGGGCCGTCAGAACCAGCGACACGCTCGTGCCCGCCGACAAGTCATCGGACAACATCCGCTCCTGATCTTCCGCGCTGAAGCGATCCCACACACTGTGGGCGCGGCTTGTGGTGTACCAGTTCAACTTGTCGACAAGGCGGGTGGGGCCGGCGGTTGCCATGGATCGCTCGCAGTCCTGTGAAACGTGGGATGAAGCAGTATCAGCACGTTCCCCACTTTGCAGCCGCCATGCCGAAGGATTGCCCGCAAACGCGGCCAGCGACCTAACTGCCGAATCTGAAAGACACTTGCGATGTTCGCGCCGCCCGCGGGCAAGTTTTCGCCCCCTGTGCAACCTGCGACACGCCGTCACAGCCGCACAGTTCGCAGCCGCACACGTCACATGTGCTGCGGGGCAGCGCCCTCGGTCGGCAACTCGATGCCGTACTTCTCCAGCAGCCGATACAAGCTGCGGCGATTCACCCCCAGCGCTCGCGCCGTGCGGGCCTTGTTGCCACGCTCGCGCTTGAGAACCTCCAGGATGTGCGTCCGCTGCACGTCGGCCAGAAACACGCCATCTGGCAAGCTCGTCGCCGCCGCACGCAGCGCGGGACGCTGTCCCCCTGCAATCTCGCTCGGCAGTGAACAGAGCTCGATCCGCTTGTCGTCCGACATGATCTGCGCCCGCTCCAGCGCGTTGACGAGCTGCCGCACGTTGCCAGGCCACGAGTAAGCTTCCAGCGCCCGCAGCGCGTCGGGCGAGACGGTCCATTCCTCTCCCAGCACCCGCTTCACCAGCAGCGGAACGTCTCCCAACCGATCGCGCAGCGGCGGCAGCTTCAGCGACATCACGTTGATCCGATAGTACAGATCCTCGCGAAATCGCCCCGCCGCCACCTCGGCCTCGAGATCGCGGTTCGTCGCCGCCAAAAGTCGCACGTCCACGCGCCGCTCTTTCAGCGAACCGATTCGCCGCAGCGAACCGTCTTCCAGCACGCGCAGCAGTTTCGCCTGCAGCGGTCCGGCCAACTCGCCGATCTCGTCGATGAACAACGTCCCGCCGTCAGCCACTTCAAACAGCCCCGGTTTCGCGGCAATTGCCCCAGTAAACGAGCCTTTCTCGTGGCCGAACAGCTCGCTCTCCAGCAGCGACTCGGGCAGCGCCGCGCAATTGATCGTGACCATCGGCTTATCCGCCCGCAAGCTTGCCCGCTGCAGGGCCTTGGCCACCAGCTCCTTGCCCGTGCCGCTCTCGCCCTGGATAAGAATTGCCTTGTCTGTCGGGCCGGCGCGCTCGATCAGCTTGAAGACTTGCTGCATCACTTCGCTCTTGCCGATGATCTCGGGCGGCGTATCGGCCCTGCGCAGCGCGGCCTTAAGCTGCTGATTCTCTTTTCGCAGCTCGCGCCGCTCGTAGGCCTTTTCGATCAGCGTTTCCAGGTCCGCCAGCGGAAACGGCTTCGTCAGAAAATCGAACGCCCCCAGCTTCATCGCCTGCACGGCCGTCTCGATCGTGCCCTGCCCCGTGAGCATGATCACTTCGCACTCCGGATGCTTCACCTTCAAGTGTTCCAGCGTCTGGATGCCCGAGATCCCCGGCATCACCATGTCGAGCACCACGACGTCGAACTGCCGCAGGTCGGCCAGTTGCAGCGCCTGCTCGCCGTGCGCGGCTTCCTGCACGTGAAACCCGCGCCGGGTAAACCGCCGCGCAAGGGTCTCGCGGAAGTCGGCGTCGTCGTCAATCAGCATCAAGTCGATCTTGCTCGGGTCGAAGTTCATGGATTCTGGCTCACGCACACAAGTGGGAAAGATGAGCCTTAGGAGGCAACCTGCGTACCACCGGCCTCTCCCACCACGAAGGATGCACCAAAAGCCCGCGATTTACCGAGTTGTCGCACCATCTGCCGCTCCGGGCGAACGTTCGTCGATGCGCGCAATCCGCTCACACAGTGTGCGTTCTGGCGCGCTGTAGTATACTTCCAACGGGCGGGGGTCGCGCTATTTCGAGGGGTCTCAACGTCGAATTCGTCCTCTGGCAAGAACCACCGCAGGCCGCTTTCGCACCCAGCGATCGCCGATTGTCTCGCTCGCGCGCCATGTCATTTTCAGGCATCTGATCGATCGAGTTCCCCCGGGCTGCCAACCCCTTGGCACCGGGTTTGCGTTGGTTCGTTTAAGTTGCATAGATTCAACGACACAGACCCTACGGCTCGGTCGCCAGTTACGTCGCCAGAACTGTTAAGACCTCATTCATTTCAACGCAAAGGGACGAGCCATGCACTTCCACAAAATCCTGTTCGCCACGGACTTCTCGCTGACTAGCGAAAGCGCGCTGGAGTTCGCCACGGCCCTGGCCCGCGATTCGGGCGCGCTGCTCATCATCGCCCACATCGAAGAGATGCCGATGCCCTATGCCGGCGGCGAGATGTACTTCGCGCAGCCCGAGTACCCGAACCCTGAAGTTCGCAAGATGCTCGAGGCCGTCGTGCCGGCCGACAAGAGCGTGAAGTTCGAACATCGACTGGTGATGGGCACCGCCGCGGACGACATCGTGCGCGTCGCCGAAGAGGAAAAAGCGGACCTCCTTGTCATTGGCACCCACGGCCGCACCGGCCTGATGCGCGTGCTGATGGGCAGCGTGGCCGAAAGTGTGATGCGCCTGGCCAAGTGCCCCGTGCTCACCGTTAAGCAAGCGAACCATGTTCCCGAGTAAGCGAACTAACCGCCGCGCTCGAATATCCAGGAGAATCCCCGCGATGAAATCCCTCACTTTCTGCTTCCTGCTCGTCGCTTCCGTCTCGCTCGGCCTCGTGCGCGGTCACTCGGTCGCGGCCGACGAGCTTGACGATTTCATGCGAGCCAAGCTGATCCATTCGCAGAACGTGGTCGAAGGCCTCGTGCTAGGCGACTTCGAGAAGATCGGCAAGGGCGCCCAGGAGATGAGCCTCCTCAGCCTGGCCGCGACCTGGCAAGTCTTGCAAACTCCGCAGTACATCGAGTACAGCAAGAAGTTCCGCAAATCGGCCGACGCCCTCAGCGAGGCCGCCCGAAAAAAGAACCTCGACCAGGCCACCAAAGAGTACAATGCCGTGCTGCAGCGGTGCGTGGAATGCCACAAGTACCTGCGCGACGTGCGCATGGCACGGGTCGACTGAAAGTGTATATTCTTGGGGAGCCGTTGTTGTCGGTGTGCTGAGTGACTGAATGCCAGCCCGCAGGGCGAGCGAGGGTACTCAGCCGGCCGGTAATGCCACTTCTTACGTCTCGATCACGGCAGTTATTCTCCGTTCCGAGCCGTGAGCAATTCTGAGAATTCAAAGGCCAACGTGCCTGCGGAGATAATCTAGCGATGAAAGTCCTGTTTGCCGTCGATGGTTCGGAGCACTCGTTGGCCGCGGTCGCCCAGGTCGGCAGCCTGCTCAACTCTGAGCGCGACCAGGTGGCGCTGTTCTGCGCGCCTCCCAGCAAGTTTTTCACCTCCGCCAGCGCGGACAAGACGGTCCTGGAACGGGCCCGCCGTTCGCTCGTCGATGCCATCTTCGCGGAAGCCCGCAAGCGGCTGCCCGAACCGCTGCAGGCGAAGGCCGAGACAATCATTGCCGACCAGCACGACGCGCGCAACGGAATCCCTGCCGCCGCCGATGCCTGGCAAGCGGGACTGATCGTGGTCGGTGCCCGCGGCCTGGGACGCTTCGAACGCTTGCTGGTGGGAAGCGTCTCGCGGGCGGTCGTTCACTCCTCGCAAATTCCGGTTTGGGTCAGCCGTGCGTCCGGCACTTCCGCCGGCGCCGCCAGAGCGTTGCAAGTGCTGTTGACGTGCGAGGATCCACAGCAGGAGTGCAAACACGCATCGCTGCTCGACAAGTTAAGCTGGCCGGCCGGCTCGGTATGTCATGTACTAAGCGCCATCCCTTCGCTCTTTGCCGGCAACGTGCCCGAGTGGCTCCAGCAGCAGGCCCGCAGCCCCGACGTTGAGGAGATGGTCAAAGCCTGGGCCCGCGAGCACGACGAGGAGATCGCTTCCACGCGAATCAAACTCGAATCGTTCACCGGCAAATTGCCGCCGGTCTTCTCGCGCTATGAGACCGAAGTGGTTGAAGGAGAACCGTCTGCCACGGTGCTTTCGCAGATCACCAAGCAGAAGATCGACGTCGTGCTGGTCGGCGCTCATCAGAAGTCGCGCCTGTCCAGCGCTCTATTGGGCAGCACTTCGGACGCCGTGCTCAATCACGCCCCCTGCTCGGTCGTCGTTGTCCCGCTGCCGGCCCGCTAAGCCCACAGCGCCAGCACGACGGCCAAAAAAACCAAACGGCCGCGCCGAATCGATCGGTGCGGCCGCATGGGATTGGTTTGTTTGCAGGCAGAAGAAAAACCTAGGCCGTAGCTTGCGTATACGGAATAGCCACCTGCTCGCGAACTTCCACCAGGTTGTGCAGCCGGCCTTCGCTCGAAAGCGGCAGCAGGGCCGTGGTCGCCAGCTGCTTCAAATAGAACGACCCGACGGTGCCCGAAACCTCGACCACCCCCTCTTGCACATGGCAGCTGAGCGTCCGCAGCGGCGTGTACTTGCTGCTCGCCAGCACTTCCGTCACGGCCGCATGCAACTTGCGGTCGCTGTCGGAGGAAAACTGCTGCTGGCGCGTAAGACGAGGCGAGGCGATCATGG
>Ga0172362_10000690_pt1 | contig 28186 bp, 24 predicted proteins | sample LakKivs1_kivu2a2_FD_114534 | JGI IMG/M metagenome (GOLD analysis project Ga0172362, IMG submission 114534) | Sediment microbial communities from Lake Kivu, Rwanda - Sediment s1_kivu2a2 | ecosystem: Environmental > Aquatic > Freshwater > Lake > Sediment | place: Rwanda: Western Province, Lake... | reverse complement strand
GGGACAAGGGAGGCAGCCCAAGAAAACCAAGCGGGCCTCCTGAAGTCCAGAAGAGCAGCACTGAGTAACCCAAGGTGACTGTTGGGATGATCAGCGGCAAGTCGACCAGTGCGTCCAGCACTGTGAGCAGTTTCCCCTTTCTTCTGACTATGAGCCAGGCTAGAGGAAGGCCAACCAACACATCCAGCACCGAGACGGACAGCGCAAGCGCGACTGAAGCGAACACCGCTGACAGCGCCGTGGACATCAGCGAGCTGTCAGCGATGACCTGCCCCAGCGACCCGAGTCCTGTCAATATGCCCAGCGTTGCTGGGAAAAGAATCAGAAGGAGGAAGTAGCCGATCGACGCACCATAGACCGAGAGGGCGACGGGCCTCTTGGATGAGAGGTCGCCGAGAAGACGGAGCAATCTCTCCTTGATGCTCATGCCCTATTCCTCCTGCAATGCACCGACGCGCTGGAAGGAGCCGAACCGGCATTGCGGCAGAAGACAGCCAAGAGAACGCACCCCTCCTTCCTGACGCGACGGCACTTCGCCTCCTTTTATCTCCATCGCTGGGAACAGGCGAGTGGAGCCTACAGCCACATTTTCAGAGCGGTGATGCCCTTAACATGCAGGGCTCTTGATGCCGACATCCGTCTCGCATCGGGCATTGAGTTCCACACGGGAGCGGCTCAGTGACCAGCCGAAGGATCCGAGCCTCTACATGAACATATTCGTGTAGACTTCCACGACGTTCTCGCCTGTGAACTTCACGGTCCTTTCGTTCACGAGCTCACACTTTCTTCTAGAGAGGAACGACTTGGCGCTGGCCGAATCAAGGAGTTCGACAACGACCTCCACCGGGGACTTGGACAGCAGGGGTTTCACCGCGCGCTCCTTGGAGATCGCCTCTCTTGCCCCCTGCCTTATGAGCTCTCTCGCTGCCCGGGGGGCCAGACACCTCGCGCTGTTCCTGCCCAGCCCGGTCTTCACGGCAGCCGTGACGATACTTCCGCCGATCAGCGCCTCGGCCTCCTTGCACGCCGCGAGATCTCCCGAGAGGAATGTGACCGGCACGTCATAGTCCCCCGCGAAGAACGCCACGAACCCTATCTCTCCGACCTTGACCCCGTTGATGTAGGCGTTCACCCAGTTCCTAGACGACATGGTGTGATCCAAGACTCCCAATCTCGTCCCTGCCATCGCGTGCTGCCCCACCATGAACACCATGTCGAACGTGTCGTCAAACGAGGGGAGGTACTTGTCCCACGGCGCGCCGAGCACGTAGTGCGCCTCCTCGGAAAGCTCCTCGGGTATCAAGTTGTAGGCTGAGTTCGCACCGTGACCGTCGACAACGAGGATTTCGCTCGCCCCTCCCTTGACGGCGCCATCGACTGCCGCATTGACCTCTGCGGTCAGGAGGTGTCTGGCATGCTGATACATCCGGTCATCGAGGCCCTCTATGCCGGTCTGCCTCCAGAGCACCACACAGTCGACCCCCTCCATGTCGGTGATGATGTACACCTTCATGTTCCTAGGCATGCTTCGAGCGGATTTAATCGTGAGCCCCTGAGCGTGATATCCTCGGTGGGGTCAAGGGTCTGCTTGGCTCTTGACCGCGACCGCGTGTCACACTCCAACCCATATATGCGCGTGATCACCTGACGAAGGCAATGAGCAGGAAGGTGCAGTTCGGCGTTGATGTGCTCCTGAGGGAACAGGTTGATTTGTTGGAAGGCAAGGGAATCGGGCTGGTGACGAACCAGACGGGAGTGACCTCATCGCTGGAATGGACGGTCGATGCTCTGCACAAGAACCCGAGGGTGAGACTCACATGCCTGTTCGGGCCGGAACATGGCATCAGGGGGGACATGCAGGATGCGGCCAAGATAGACTCGTTCACCGACTCAAGGACAGGCCTGAAGGTCTTCAGCCTCTATGGGGATCACTACAAGCCAACTCCTGACATGACCCGGGATGTAGACGCGCTCGTCTATGACATACAGGACGTGGGAGCTCGCTATTACACCTACATAGCCACGATGAACAGGTGCCTGGAAGCGGCGGCCGAGCAGAACAAGGAACTCATTCTCTTGGACAGGCCGAACCCAATAACTGGGACCGCGGTTGAAGGGAACGTGCTCGAAGAGAGTTACAGGAGCTTCGTTGGGGAGCGCCCGATCCCGATCAGGTACGGGATGACGATGGGAGAACTGGCGCAGATGTTCAACCGGGAATTCGGCTTGAGATGCGATCTCACAGTTGTAAAGGCAAAGGGCTGGGAGAGGAGCATATGGTATGACGAGACTGCACTGCCTTGGGTGATGTCGTCACCCAACCTCCCCACTCTGGACGCGGCAACAGCATATCCTGGGACCTGTCTGTTGGAGGGCGTGAACGTATCGGAGGGGAGGGGAACAACTAGACCCTTCGAGATCCTTGGAGCTCCTTGGATAGACGGGTTCAAGCTCAGGGAGAGACTGACGGGCGAAGCTCTCCCGGGAGTGGCGTTCAGGGGGCTATGTTTCGTCCCCGCTTTCGGCAAGTTCGCGGGAGAGACGTGCGGGGGCATTCAACTGCACGTTCGCGAGAGGCGACGGTTCCGCCCAGTCTTGGCTGTACTGAAGGTTCTAAGGGCCATCATGGATCTTTTCCCTGGCAAGATGGAGTTCAGGAGAAACCCGCGGGACGATGTCTACGGTTTCGACCGGCTAGCTGGCACTGCCACCATCAGGCAAGAGCTTCTCGCAGGCGTAGAGCCGGAGAAGATAGAGAAGAACTGGCAGAAGGAGCTCAAGGATTTCCTAGCGAAGAGGAGAAAGTACCTGCTCTACTCCTGAGGGGTACGCACTACTGGGAGGGTTGGCAAACGATAAAACCGCACAGACGAGGGCTCAAGACAAGGGACATGTCTAGATCCAAGAAGCCCCCTCTTCTCGTTGGAATTGAAGGGGGTGGCACGAAGACAACGTGTCTGGTTGTGGGTCCGGACGGGTCGCTGAGGGGAGCAGGAAGTGGAGGCCCCTCAAATGTCCTGGTCGTGGGCAAGGACAGAGCCAGAGAATCAATCCAAGCCGCGGTGAGGGGGGCAACTGACGGCAGAGGGCTCGGCGAAGAGACTCCAGTGGTGTGTCTGGGAGCAGCAGGTGCGGGGAGCCCCGAGGGAAAGAGGATGATGAAAGAGGTGCTGCGAGAACTTCATCTGTCGGACAGGTGCGTCGTCGTGCACGATGGCGTAATATCCCTGATGGGAGCAACGGGGGGAAATCTTGGCATCATCATCGCGGCGGGCACCGGGTCCATATGCTTCGGCATGAACTCATCCGGGAGATTCGCCAGATCGTCAGGATGGGGTTACGTGCTGGGCGACGAGGGCAGCGGCTACGACATCGCGAAGAGGGGCATGACTGCCGCACTCAGAGCCCATGACCTGCGGGGCCGACCGACCGCCTTGGAGCAGAAGCTGGTCAAACACTTGGGGCTGTCCTCAATCGAGGATCTTGTGAAGGTAGTCTACGTCGATGCCATGCCGAGGGACAAGGTATCAGCTCTCGCCCCTCTGGTCTTGGAGGCGGCTCGGGAGGGCGATGCGGTGGCAATTGACATCCTGAGTCACGCGGGGACCGAACTGGGCCTGGCGGTCGTGGCCGTGGCTAGACAACTTGAGATGATTGGCGATGATTTCGACGTGGCCACGGACGGCAGCATCATTGAGGGTTTCGGGCACTTTGTCATCGATTCCCTGCGATCCGTTGTCTTAGAGTCAGCACCTCATGCCAAGATGACGCACGCCAAGTTCAAGCCAGTCGTTGGGGCTGTCATGATTGCAGCCAAGGAGGCTGGCATTGGAGCAGATGAGTCCTTCCTGAAGAGATTGGAGATGGACACCCGAGGGCTGGAATTGTAGCAGAATCGCTGCAGGCACTCAGCTGGTTGATGTCTCTTCAAGGAGGGACTCGGTGAAGTCCAACGCGACGAGGGTTGTGAAAGTGAGCTTGTGGTCCCCGTTGCTTTGACTACCGTTATAAGTGACCGCTGGGGACCCAGCCCATGCCTGGTTCTGTTAAGCCGGGCCTCGACGTCGCCATCACGACCAAGAAGGGCGTTCTGAGGGGGAAGCGGATAGCCACGATCATAAATCACACAGCAGTCACGAGGGATCTGGTCTCCTTCTACGACGTGGCCAAGGCAAGCAAGGACTATTCGTTGTCGTATCTCTACAGCCCCCCACACGGGATCCTCGGCGACGCGCAGGACTCTGAGGAGGAGTATCACGTGGACAAGAAGACCGGCGTGCCCGTCTATCCCTCCTACTCTCTTAGGTTGCAGGACAGCGTCAGCACCATGAAGGAACACAAGGTCGACGCGATCGTCTTCGACATCCAGCAATCTGGGGCTCGGTACTACGGTTACAAGTTCGTAATGTGCTTCGCGATGGAGGCCGCGGCGAAGGCTGGGGTGGAGGTGATCGTGCTGGATAGGCCCAACCCGATAGCTCCGATGCCGACACAGGGTGAGGTCCTAGACTTGGAGTTCAGGTCTGGCGTGGGTTGGTTTGAGTTGCCGAATGTTCACGGGATGACTCACGGAGAGTTGGCAACCATGTTCAACAAGGAGCACAACATCAATTGTCGTCTCACCGTGGTGAAGATGGAGGGCTGGAATCACGGCATGTGGTACGAGGACACCGGGCTCCTGTGGCCCGTGATATCCCCCAACCTACCCACTGTGGATTCCGTCGTTGCCTACGCGGGCACCTGTCTGTTCGAGGGGTGCAACATATCGGAGGGAAGGGGGACAACGAGGCCCTTCGAGATAGTGGGCGCCCCTTGGTTGGACGCAAGAGCCCTGGCGGAGGATCTGAACGGGCGCAAGCTCCCAGGGGTCAAATTCGGCGAGGCGTATTTTATCCCGACGCCGAACCCCTTGTTGCACTTCTCGAAATTCGCAGGGGAGAAGTGTCAAGGCGTGAGGTTGTACGTCGTGGACAGAAAGCGCTACCAACCCGTGAGGACTGCAGTCCACATCCTCGAAGCAGTCATGAAGGCGGATCCCGGCAGGTTCAGTTGGCGAGAAAAGCCGAGTGATGTCAAGCACTACCCAATAGACCAGCTCGCCGGGTCAGATGACGTGAGGACCAAGTTGCAGGCTGGCATCCCTGCGGATGACATAGTGGACGCTTGGAAGGCCAAGCTGAAGGAATTCAACGACAGACGCAGGAAGTACCTGATCTACAAGTAGTGAGGGCATCAACCGCGCCGTCTCTCGGTCGCGTCGGTGAGCGTACGCTCGTCCCCCATGGGCGCAAGGCGATCAGGCTGGATGGAGCCGTCGCACTCCCTACCCCCAGGCTTGACTGCTAGGTACTCCCCACTGAACTCTGCTCTCCTGTATTCGCATTCCCTCGGGCAATAGCGGCACGCCACGTACTCGCCATCAGCCGCTGCAAATACGCCGGAGATCGATTTCAGTGGGACCATCAGGTAACTCGGCGTCAGGGTCACTCCGATCGAGTTCCGTGGGTCGAGGATGTCAAACAACACCTCCTGCTGTTCGATCCCGAACAGCCTCCCCGTTCCAGTCCCTGGCGAGAAACTCGACGGGGACTTGCCCAACTCCCTCTCTGTCAATGACCTGACGTAGAGCGATGCCTTTCCGAGCGCGTAGTCACCAATGCGTGCCAACAGCCATCCGCCGAAGATGTCAGTCTGACTCATCCTTGAGGCCTCGTCCTCGAGGTCTGGGCCAATCGTGATCACGTAAGGTGCGACCTTCTGTCCGGTTTTCGCCATCTCCGCCAAGGCTATGCTGTTCAGGATGTGCTCCCCCTCCAAGTGCACGGCTCCGTTTGAGACGCTCCTGATCCTCAGTAGCGTGAACACCCCCCTGGGCCTCATCAAAGCGCTGCTCACCTGCAGCAGTCGCCGTACCTCACTCTCCCTGTTCCTCAGCCTCCTGAACTCCGGCAGGTCGAGCACTTCTTCAGAGTCAAGCTTCACTGGTATTCTGTCGACTACCCTCATCGGGGCGAGTTCACGTCGAAGCTCGGTACTTTAGGTTAATCGCCCTTTCTGCTGGGTCGGCATACGGCTCCCGTCAATTCGAAGTCGCAGGGAGGTCGCTAGAGACGAAGCCAGACGCCCAACCCCTTCGCCTTGGCGCGTCTGAACACCTCGGGTGCCACGGCCATGTCGTCGATGGCCAACCCAAGGTTCATGGCCATTGTCCGCTCGTCCTGCCGTTCCCTTCCTGGCTTGACCTTGGCCGCAATCTCTCCGAGGTCCGCGTAGGGATCCGGAGTGCGCTGGAAGTATCCGGCGCTCTTGTAGTATCTGAACTGATCGTGGTCGTCCGTGCTCAGCTTGTCGATCTGCTGCAGCGCTTCGGGTTTCCAGTAGCTGTCGAAGTCGACAGCGCTCGCGAATCCTCCTGGCCTGAGCCAGTCCCTATCTATCGTGGGCTTGGGATGCTTCAGGATCGGACCAGATGTCACGACCAAGTCGCTGCCCATGACAGCCTTCTTGGGAGTGTCGACTCCGACAACGTCCAACCCTGTCTCCTCAGACATTTCCTCGACATAGCGCCTCTGAGCTGCCGGGTCGATGTCGTAAGCGTGAACTCGCTTGAGGTGAAACTCGGAGGCCAGAGCCTCGAGGTTAGTGTGTCCCTGAACACCGCAAGCTAATATCCCGGCCGTCTCGCTCTCCTTTCGAGCCAAGTATCTCGCAGACAGCGCCGTTGCGGCACCCGTGCGATAGGCTGTGATCCATGTGCAGTCCATGACCGCGTAGGGCAACCCCGTCTCAACGTCGTTGAGGATCAGAAGTCCACCTATGTACGGAAGCCCATGTTTGTAGTTCTCTGGATAGCCACTGACCCACTTGATGCCCGCCGACCGCAGCGCTGGGATGTAGGCTGGCATTGCGTGGATGAAGGCATCGGGCTGCGTGTGAATCCCTGGCTTGGGAGGCATCTCAACCTGTCCCATTCCCTTCATCTTGAAGGCACGCTCAAGCAGGTCGATCACCGAGCGGACGTCCAGGGCAACTTTCTCAACATCCTCCCGAGAGAGATAGAGAAGTTCCTGTTTTGTCATCTCGGTTCGCGACCAGGCCCATCGACTAGCAGCAATAAAAGGCTTGCATGAAATCGCCATGTCGGACCCCGAAGCTGCGACAGAGTCGCCTCGCTTGGTCGTTCTTCGCTCAGAATCCTAGGGGCCGCATATCGGAGCGTGCACGAGCACTGCTTCGATTGGCGCTGAGTTGGGGTTCACAACGGAATGCGTGACGCCCCTGCCTATGTAGATGGCCGTGCCGCGCTCGAGGTCGATGTCCTCGGCACCAACCTTGGCCTTACCTCTTCCCGAGATCACGTAGATTCCCTCTTGGTCCTCGTGAGAGTGAGGCTCAACTGTGCAACCCGGCTTGTAGCTTATGGTCGCCAGCACCATTCCCTTGGTTCCGACCGTCCTCGGGTCCAACAGTGTCCTGATTGTTCTACCCGGATACGCCTCCTCCTCGGTCTCCCTAACCCTCCTTGCGACGCTCATGATTGGACAAGACCTCCAGAGTATATCAGCGTTGCAAGTGAACGCCCGACCTCAACCTGAGATTGTCGCGGCGCTTCTGCCTAGAAATCCTCTATCCAAGTGAGCTGTTCTTCTTCCTCGACTTCTCTCATCGTCTTCCCGAGCGTGTCCATCGCTTTTTGCACAGGCTCTCCGGACGCGAAGTAGGCCAACATCCTGACGCCCCTTTCAATCCCAAGCCCTATAGCGCCAAGTGGAGTAAGAGCCCTCCGAATGGTCACCCCCTCTGCGCGTGGGTGAACCTCTTCCAGATAGGAGTAGCAGGCGAGTCCAAACAGAATTCGCAGTGCTCCGGAGATGTAGAAGATGTACCCGATGTCGCCGGTGAATGAGGCTATCGCCCCTCCTATCAGAGGCCCTATGGCTGAGGAGATGCCTATGGCTGCGTTGAAGAGAGCCACCGAACCCTCGATGTCTCCCCCCTTCGTGATGTCCATCAGATATGCGGAAATGGAGATGCTCGTGGCCTCCCAAGAGGCACCACCGGATATCAAGCCAGTCGAGGCCAGGTACACGTTGCTCCCTATCACCGTCAGAAGCGGGGTCAGTGACGTGAGTACGCTGCCGACTGTCAGCATCGGCACCCTCCCATACTTGTCGACGAGCTTCCCCAGCCCCCCGGCCGTCAGAATCGATAGGATGTTGTACGCCACTGTTATCATCCCTACTGCCGTGTTGGAGAGCTTGTAGTGCTCCACCAGATAGACGACAACGTAGGGGCCGGCTATCGCTACGCCGACCGTGAACAGGGATCTCACGACGATCAGCCTCAGCAGCAGTTTGCTCCTCTCTGCGGGGAGTCTCTCCTGTGCTCGTTTGGTCTTCTCTATCTTCAGGTCAGGCATGCCCATGCTGTACGCAATGATTGACACTGCGCTGATGAGTGAGGCCCCCAGAAACACCACCCTATATCCAAGTTGAGTGCCCAGCGCGTCGAGCGTGGGCCCGGCGAGGAACGTCCCGAGAGTCGCTCCGACGTACGCGAACGTGTCGAGTTCGCCTATCACGCGACCTCTCTCCTCATCGCGCAGCAGAGAAGACAGAAGGCCAGAAGCGGCTGGGACTCCGATCGATGCGAGTAGAGACTGCACGCCCACAAGCACGACCAGATACGTCGGGGACCCCGCAAACCCCATCAGCGCCCACAGGATGCTGTTGAGGATGGCCGCTGCGATGACGAAGGGCTTCCTTCTTCCAGTCAGCCGAGTGACCCTAGCCCAAAGGAGCTGTATCAAGGTCGTCATCAGTGGGGGAAGCGACACCATGAGCCCGATGAGCGCCGTATCGGCGCCGAGGGCAAGTGCGAATAGGACGGTGAAGGGGTTCACCAGTCCGGCCGCAAGGTTGCCGAATAGATTGGATGCCTTGGCGTACTTCTTCCAGTCCCTGCTCAGCTTGGGATCTGTCATCGCCCGGAAGAGCAGCTTGTCCGTCCTATATTACGGTTGTCGAGTCACAGGGCTACAGCCTCAGGAGGACTCTGCCTTTTCGCTCTTGCGCTCCTCCTCCGTTATCCTCCGCGCGAAATTGTGGATTGGCGTCTCGATGATGAGATAGATGGACTTGCTGACGTCGTATGCTAGGACGAGGATGACGAGCGAGAGTAGTATCGTAGCGACGGGAACGATGTCTGGAGCGTTCTGGACCAGAAAAGAGACTACTATGTTGGCTGGGAGGGACAACACGACGAGTGCCGTCACTTCGGCCAGCAGGCGTTTCGGACCGGTTCGGCCTGTGAATATCGGGACTCTGCTCAGTAGGCTTCTCGCGACCCTATCGAAGATCTTGACGCTGTCAACCACCACGCGGACCGCCACAAAGAACGTCACGAGAAGGAGCGCCAGTTGGATCATGGTAGAAAGGGAGAAATCCTTCCAGAACCCGAAGGTGGCGACCGCTGCAAGCCCGGCGACCGTGAACCCTGTTACAACAAGAAGCACAAGAAGTAGCACGAAGTTGAACGCCCATCTTAGCCACAGCCTGATGAACTCCTCGTCCTTGTTCATGCCGTCTCAACCGAATCGGTGGCCGACTAATATAGGCATCGCCAAGTCCGGCTCGTGTCGTCGCGTGAGAATGCCCAATAGAGATATATCGTTGGCGAGACTAAGTGCGCAGAATGAGGCCGACAGCAACTGCTAGAGCTCAGTCGGTCAGCGGCGAGACTGCCTTCACAATCCTTGCAAAGGCGAAAGAACTTGAGAGACAGGGCAGAAAGGTAATACATCTGGAGATCGGAGAGCCTGACTTCGACACGCCTCAGTACATCATGCAGGCGGCAGTCGAGGCGATTCAGAGGGGGGAGACCCACTACACGCCCACACCAGGCATCCCTGAACTCCGGCAGGCCATAGCGGATGACACGAAGCAACAATTGGGGGTCGACGTCGACTGGAGCCGCAACGTCTTGGCGACCGTTGGGGCAAAGGAAGGCATCTTCGCGATACTCGCGACAGTGATGGAGGAGGGAGATGAGGCAATAGTGCCTGACCCGGGGTATCCTGCCTACGCGGCAGGAGTAGCCTTCTTCGGAGGGAAGGCGGTACCGTTGCGGCTGAAAGAGGGGAACGGGTTCAGGATATCGTCACACGATGTCAATGAATTGGTGACTCCCAAGACCAAGGTGATCATCTGCAATTCTCCCTCGAACCCCACCGGCGCGGTAGCCGGGGAGGACGATATGCGAGCATTGGCAGAGATAGCGCAGGACCGAGGGGCCCTTGTGATTTCTGACGAGGTCTACAAGTCGATCATATACGACGGCGCGAAGCATTATTCTCCAAGCCAATTCGCGGATGGAATCGAGACCACCGTCATCGCGGACGGCTTCTCCAAGAGGTACGCCATGACCGGCTGGAGGCTGGGCTACCTCATCCTTCCGAACAGGCTCTTCGAGGCCACCAACAATATCCTCAATGTCATGACGTCGTGCGTCACTGCGTTCGTCCAGAGGGCAGGCACAGCTGCACTGCGGGGACCTCAGGGTCCGACGCTGGAGATGGTGAGGAACTACGACGAGAGGAGAAAAGCGCTCATCGATGAGGTGGCCAAGATCCCCGACGTATCGATGGTCAGGCCCAAGGGAGCCTTCTACGGCCTCGTGAACGTGAAGAGACTATTGGACGGCGCCAAGATGGACTCGGCCTCCTTCGCTTCAAGGCTTTTGGATAGGCGAGGGGTCGCTATTCTGCACGGTACGGCGATGGGCCAATCTGGCGAGGGCTACGTCAGGATAAGCTACGCCAATTCGGTTCCCAACATAAGGCAAGGCATTAGGACAATGGGCGAGGCCCTGCACGATCTCAAGCACTGAAGTCGCCCGAGTGAAGCTTGCCCACGACTTCAGAACCACAGGAATCCCCACGACGAGAATTGGAAGTGCTTGGGACGGGAGGAGATGCTCAGGCATGTCTCCCTGAAGTTCATTCACAGGATCTCCTGAAGTCTGAGGGCCCTTACACGTGTTTTCGCATTGTTGATGAGTTGCTCGTCCTCCGTCACCAACGATGCCCCCATGCTGATGGCATGGAAGACGTACGAGGCGTCGTAGAAAGTCAGCTTCAGCTTGCTGGACAGCTTGATCACTTCTTCCTCATGGCAGCCCGTGCTCAGGATCTCAAGGACGTCCATGACATCTTTGGCTATTCTCACGAGGTTGTTCAGGTCATCTTCACTGATCCTGTGAAGCAAGATGTGCTGCTTCCACAATGCGTTGGCTAGCTCGTACCTAGCTAGGTCCAAAGTGTAGTTGCCAGCTAGGACCGCCACGGCGTTCCTCTTCATTGCTTCCAGAAGCGAGGATGAGTCGAACACATAGCTCATCTACGGTCCCTGTCTTCCCTGATGTATCTAACAGCTTCCTCGGAGCTCACCCTGTCTAGCACGGGCCGCATGCGTTCCAGCTTCCTGTCAAGGAGCTTGGCTTCCTCCTTTCTCACCTTATCCTCTATGGCCTTTCTGAGCACTTGGGCGGGCCTTATCCCGAGCCTCTTCATCCTGTCCTTCAGGTCCTCAGGTATCTTAACGGACACGGTGACGTACCTGCCCAATATCTCACCGATGGTCATCCCGAGGGTAAGATATTAAGGTTTACTACTGGTGAGAACAATCAGCCTTGCTGGGCATCTTGATTGACGCCACTTCTGCTCGAGGTAGCGCCTCAGCAGATGGGACAGCAGATAGGTGAGGACTGCGATGCCCGCGATCTTGGCGAGCGAGACTAGGATGTCTACGTCAATCGGCAACTGGAGACGTACGACCTCGGGGCTCAGTGAACCTGCTGCCTCACATCAATTCGCTCGGACACCTGACAGGTGTCAAAGCCCGAAACAGTCGCAACCTCTTGCTCCATGCGCTCGGAATCACAGGGTTCTTGTGATTAGGCCTACATAGGCTGGTCCTTGCCCTTCGACAAATTGCTGTACTTCCCAACCGCTTCCCTGGACCACCTGTCTCATCTCGTCTTGTGATACGAGCAAGTAGTCGAACCAAGGCGTCACATATCTTCTGTACCTAACCCTGATCCTGACTTGGCCGGGCATCCTTCCCCTGTTCACATTTCGTCTGTGATAGGCGAGGTGTTCTTGGCTCTGCGTCTTGTGTGGATCCATGCTCTCGGCGATTATCGTCGCGTCCGTCGTCGTGACCCCTAGCAAACGTCTGAGAAGCTTCTTGGCACCCGGTCGGCTGCCAAAGAGGCCGAAGTTGTTGCCCATCATTAGGATCGTATCAAACACACCGAGCGCTGAGCTGACTTCATTGATTGGCATGACTCGCGCGTCGCCGAGTCCCCTGAGCTTGCACGTTTCGATAGCAAGGGGCGAAACGTCAATGCCCACGACCTCGAGCCCCTTGTTCTGTAAGTATATCGCATGTCTGCCCGCTCCACAGCCTATGTCCAGAACTCTCCCGCGCGCGTGTCCGATGGCCTGCTTCTGAATCGGGGACCATTGATCGTAGGTCGACAGATAGACTCTACCGTCGTTGGCGTCGAAATAGCCGTCATCCCTTTCCACGATCTCAAATGCCGTGACGCCCTTCAGGCAATCGTACATGATGTGGCCATGGGCATCTTGGGAGTCCTTCAGCATATCAGGTCACGACCTCGTAGCATTCCGGATGACTTCGGGTTGTGTTTGTCAAGGGTCTGTCATGATCGAGTTGTCCAAGGGATAAATAGCTTCTGGACGTCGGATTCATGATGTGCGACACGCTCGTTGCTCTCGGCAACTCCACATCAGAGGGTGCTACGATATTCGGGAAGAACAGCGATAGGGAACCGAATGAGGCTCAGCTTGTCGAATATCATCCTAGGGTCAGGAGAGGAGGGCAGGTCAAGTGCACCTACCTCTCCATACCGGACGTCGAAGAGACCTACTCCGTGCTGATCTCCCGACCTTTCTGGATGTGGGGCGCTGAGATGGGAGTCAACGAGAACGGCGTCGCGATAGGGAACGAGGCGGTCTTCACGAACGTCCCCAAACAGAAGAAGGGACTGTTGGGGATGGACTTGCTGAGGCTCGGTTTGGAGAGATCTCGCAGCGCTGACGAGGCATTGGACGTGATAGCCACCCTTCTTGAGGAGCACGGGCAGGGGGGCAACTGCAGCAACAGCCAAGTTCAGCTCTACCACAACTCGTTCATCATCGCAGATCCGAAGACGGCATGGGTCCTTGAGACCGTTGGCAAGTCTTGGGTGGCTGAGATCGCCAGAGGGGTGAGGACGATATCGAACGCGCTCACTACAAGTGACCGCTGGGACAGGTCGTCTGGGGATCTTGACTCGAGCAGGGCTGATAGGGTCATGGACTTCTCGGGGCGATACGCTTCGCCTGCGTACACCTTCCTCTCAAAGGCGAACGAGAGACGACGCCTCACGCAGGAGTTCCTTGAGAGCAGGAAGGGCGAGATAGACGTCGAGGTCATGAAGGGCGCTCTGAGGATGCACGGGAGGAAGGCATTCTCCCCAAGCGCTGGATCCATGGGCGATGTGTGCATGCACGCAGGAGGGCTGACCAGGCCGTCCCAGACCGTCTCGTCCTTGGTGAGCGTCCTCCACGAGAGTCTGCCAGTTCACTGGCTCACGTGCTCGTCGGCCCCCTGCCTCAGCTTGTACAAGCCGTTCTTTGCCGTGGATGGGTGCCAGAGGGCAAACACGAGGGGTGGGGGCAGGTTCGATGGGAGCAGTTTCTGGTGGCGTCGGGAGGAGTTCCATAGGACGATGCTATCAAACTATGATCGTGCCTCAGATGTTGTCTCGGATACCATGGAAGTTGAGCGCGACCTGCAGAATAGGACAGAATCCCTGAGGGACGAAGTGCTCAGGGGTTCCCTAGGCGAGGATGTGCTCGTATCTCTGACGCTGAGGTCATTTCAGGATGATACCAACGTCGTATCAGGGTACGAGCGTCTCAGGCCGAGGCCAATGCCTTTTCTCTACGGCAGGTATTGGGGACGACAGAACGAGCTGACTGGAATCGAAATCAGATGACTGCGCTGCGCGTTGCACGTCGCGGTACCAGACTGTGACGCATGCGGGCGCGGAGGGGATCGCCATCCTCCATGTCACAGCTGTGTTGTCTACAATCGAAAGCTCAAATCGGCGCTCCTATGCATCTGTGCTGCGGGGTCGAGAGTAGGATGGTCCTCGGGATATTCCTCGGCGGATTGACTCTTCTGCTGCTGGGGATTGCGGCGGTCGTGATAGCCGTCATAGTGCTGGTCGTCACCGCTGTGCTGGGAATAGTCTCGATTCCTGTGTTCATAATCCTCGGGCTGATCTTCGTGCCACTTCTCATCTTAGGGGCGCTTCTCGGGCGTGCGGGCTCACTCGGCAAGGTGCTCTTCGTCCTCGGGGCGCTCGCATTGGCGGGTATCATCTTGGCTGTGCTGGGTCTGGTCGGACTCATCAAGCTGTTAATCTAGGCTCGAGCTGGGCCAGGCCCTCGCGGATGTCGACCCGGACCCGCGGAGTTCTCTCTCAGCGCCTCAGGTTTATTAGCTCACTAGGAGCCCGCGCCAGCGATGAGGATCCTGTTCGTTGGAATTGGCGCCATCCTCATAATCATAGGAGGTGTGATGGCAGTCGTCACCGTCGAGACATACAAGGAGAGCTCGTGGTCGGACGTGTCGCAGGCGACTCCAACGTTGACGACGTTCGTAAGATACGCTTACGTCACGCTGGATCTTACTGCGGGTCAGACGGTCAGAGCAACTGTCACGCCTACAGAGTCTAGTGACGCCATACTTCTCATGTTGCTGACCTTGGACCAGTACAACACTGGCTACATGGGCAGCAGTGGAATCACTCAAAGCGAGGCAATTGAGTGGGTGCAGCCGACGGCCCTGGGCCAGCAGGTGAGTTTCGAACACAAGATCATCACAAGTGGAAGCTACGTCATAATTCTCCACGGCTGGCGTGACAATGGGGCCTCACCTTGGGCCAATGGCATACCATTCAGTTTCACTATGAGGGTCTCCGAACCCCTCAGCCTTACAATCCCCGGCATCGCTGTTGCAGTCATCGGGATTGCCATCGCAGCATACGGGGTGATCTCCAAGCCAAAGAAGCCGGTCAGCCAGGCTATGGCGCCGCCACCGCCTCCTCCCATGTAGGAGCGCACAAGAGCACGTGTCTATGAGTACATGAAAGTGACCACCTGAACGACCTGTCCTGCAAAACCCAAATACGCGACGGGACTATCGCCAATCATGGCCCGTGAGAGGGCTCACAGTCGCACGGGAGCCGGTCCCGCTGTTGCCATCATCCTGTGTGCTCTTCTGTTTGCACCTTGGGTCGCATATGGTAGGACAAATGATTCCCCGGCCCTCTATTTCCTGGAGGGAGAACTGGTTCAAACGATTGACTACTGCTACTCCGTCAACGCGACCAGGCAGGGCGATGGAACCGCTACCGTGAACCTAGTCAACCTCCCAACGATTCACGAGTACGGTTACGGTCAAGAAATACTCTCCGAGGAGGTGACGGGCACTCCATCCGAATCGTACAGAAATCAGCATGACAAGTATGACAGTATGGACTGCCCCTACGTCGAGCTCGTGTGGCAGAATGCCCCCCAGGCTGTAATCGGCGAGCGCACCGCCCAGATAAGGCACACAGTCACGTACAGGCCGTACAACACGACTGCCCCGTTCCCCGTCAATGCGGCACTGTTCTCGGCAAACATATCTCGATTCCTGAGGCCAGAGGCGTTCGTCCAGGCAGATGACCCTAAGATTGTTAGCTTGGCTCAGGAGATCACGGCGGGATCCCTCTGTCAGATGGACGCAGTGGTCAGGATCATAAACTGGGTGCAGGTCAATATCGCATACGGTTGTCCGACGAGCGGTGAGCTTAGATCAGATGCAGTGGGCACTCTGGAGGACAGGATTGGCAATTGTGTCAACTTCGCCAACCTCGCGGTCGCCTTGCTCAGGGCAGCAGGGATACCTTCCATCAAGTGCTTCGGTTTCGTGGCGGACAGAGCTGAGTCAAACACTGGGCACGCTTGGGTGGCAGTCCTCTATCCGCCCAACCAGTGGATTGAGTACGAGAGCTCCTTCTGGATGCCGACTGGAGGTCTGGTCCCGAATACGTTCCTAATGGCCCAACACATCACCGTAAATCCCATCCCATTGGAAGTGTTCGGTCCCTCGCCCTGTCAGTTCACTGAACTCCATCAAGCCACTTGGACGACGTTGTCGGTCCCGAGGAAGACTCAGCTGGTCAGGGTTGAGGCGCTGAACGGAGAGTTCATGTGCCTGCCCCTAGTGGTTGAGTCAACGGGCAATCCCTCTCTGTCGTTGAACTGGACAAGCCCGCCTCCGGACTGGAAGGTAGCGTGTTCCATGAGGACACTGAATTTCAGTAGCACGGGGGTGCAGACCGTAATGCTCACGCTGTCGACGCCAGCCAGTGGGGAAATCGCTACGACCATCTTCGTGGAACTGAAGACGCCCGCAGGTGTCGTGCTTGGGGAGGTGACGATTGAGGTGGGAAATCCTCCGACGATAGAGTCGCTCCTGCCAACCCCGGGCTCGTTCGCAGCGGCCAAGCCCAAGATCCAAGTGAACTACAGCAGCACAAGAGGAGGAGGGATAGACGTGAGCAAGGTCAGGGCGATACTGGACGGCAGCGACATCACAGCATTCTCCATGGTCAACGACTGGGGCCTGACGTATTTCCTGACCGCCGAGCTTCAGGATGGCAATCACACGATGAGGGTTGAGGTCTGGGACGTGGAGGGCAACACGCGCGCTGAGGAATGGGAGTTCATGGTCGATGCCACCCCGCCCACAATAGATGTGCTCTCTCCCGCGATCGGCTCTGTGATTGATGACAGGAGTCCCACGATAGATGTCGCTGTGTCCGACTTCGGAAGCGGCCTTGAGGAAGGTGCGCTCGTGATGAAGCTCGACGGATCAGTTGTGGCAGCATCCCTTGAGGCGGGCCACATCTTGTTCTCGCCAGCAGAGCTGAGCGATGGCGTCCACTCAGTGCGGATAGAAATGGCGGATAGGGTCGGCAACTTGGCGGTTCGAGAATGGAGTTTCGGGGTCAGGGCGCAGTTGTCCTCCCTGACCGATGTGGTCATCTTCGCTGTTGCAGGAGCTTGCGTGGTCGGATGCGCCGTAGTCCTACTGCGCAGAAGGAGTGCCGTACGGGGTGAACACCTTCCTCCCCCACCACCTCCACCCTAACTGGGCGGAGGTCGCCGGTTCGAATCCGGCCCGGCTCACCAAGACCATGAGTTTCGTAAGGATCGGTTCTCAGGGCGCCTATGATCAGCAAGATTAAGGATGAAGGACTACGTGGGCGTTCCCTCAGCATGTCCCTGATGTCTGTGCCAGATTCGAGAAACAGGGTGGCACGTATTCTCCCAGCTACACCGTGAAGATGCGAAGGCAGTGAACAGGAGGCGCACAACCGAACTTCTAGCTGCAGGCGCGCTGCTGAGGCCGCCGCAGCTTGGTGGTCACGCTTGGGGAGACCAGGAGCTGGTCGAGGGACTGCAAACCCTTATTAGACTGTGGGGCCTCTCTTTGACTATGCAGCCGAGGGAAGTTGACGATTGGACAGACCCTACGAGAGGTACATCTGAGACTTCCGATGAGCTGTTGGAAGGAATGAGACGGGAATATCAGCAAAGCTGGTCTGAGGTCGCGGACTTTCTCAGAGTTCTGGAAGAAATGGGCGACGGAGGCTACAAGCTGACCGGTCCAACACAGGCTCCTGTCGTTATCTACGTTGACATCTCCTAAGAAGACATGGTGAGAGTCCATGTCCAAAAGTACCATCGTTAGCATCCTCAACGAGAGCACAGTGACTAGGAGAGCCCTCTTGGAGAAGGCGGAGGGAATAACCGGGACCAGAATCGTAGCATACATAGCAAACCCTAACGCATCTCCGAACTTCATAGACCAGAATGATCCACCTTTCATCAATGACATCTTGGAATCAGTGGGAAAGGTTGAGCAGCTAGATCTGATCATAGAGAGCCCTGGCGGGGAACCTAACATCGCGGAGAAGCTCGCAACCATGTTCAGAGAGTTTTGCTATAGCTTCAGAGTGATAGTGCTCAATTCCGCAAAGAGCGCGGCCACGATGGTGGCGATTTCTAGTGATAAGATCCTCATGGGATACCTGTCAGAGATGGGCCCGATAGATCCCCAGATCAGACTCATCTCGCCTCAGGGACAGGTCACATTCACCCCTGCGCAGTCAATCATCGACAGTCTACCTCTCTTGGACAATGCAATCAAGCGCGGCATTGATCCAAGAGTGGCAATAGCCCTCATTCAGAAGATTGATCCTTCGATCGTCGATGTGGCCAATAAGGCAATCCTGTTCTCTAAGGCGTTTGCCAAGGAGTGGTTGGGCAAGTACATGTTCAAAGGCAATCAACAGAAGGCACAGGAGATTGCTGAGGCCCTATCAGACAACCGAAGATGGTTGTCTCACGGCAAGCGAATCGGGTTCGGAGAAGCGCGGCAACTCGGGCTCAACGTTGAACTCATGGACAGGACTAGCGAGTTGTGGAAGGTCTTGTGGGAGTATTACAGTAGGGCCTTGATACACTTGAATAACGCTGGTACGATCAAGCTGTTTGAGAGCAAAGACCTCAGTATGGACTTCACTGTCAGGGTAGGCGGGCCGCCGACGCCAACCCGGCCGAAGGAAACAGGCTAGTAACAGAAAGTGGAATTCAAGAGCAGACCCGGACCATGTGAGGCAAGAATGTCCATAGCTCACTATTAGGTCGCATGCTCGCTCCGATGCTCGCAGGTCTTGTCGGAAACTGTGACTCCTTGGAGAGCCCAGTCACCTCATCTTGCGGCCGGTCAGTCAAGGCAACGATCAGAATACCTCGCGCGGCGACGGACACACTCTTCGCGATGCGACTGCTCTCCTGAAAACCAACGTATTCTTCCCGGTCCAGCCCTCTATCATATAGTAGGATGGTAACGCATAGAAACACTTGTATGATCTGGTGACGACTGGGGTCTGCGAGCGTGACGACTCTATTAGCTAGGTCAGGTCGCTCAGAGGTTGTAGGCCCCTGCCGCCCAACAGAGGAGAAGGTAGAGGGCATAGGTTTGGTACCAGTGGCTCTCGTGATGGTTCCGGTCTTCGAACCGATAGTTCTCGTCCAATGTCGTCTCAAGGTCCGAGCCGATGTATGCAACTCTTCTTTCGGAGATTCCTGATATGACGACGGCAGGGAACGTGTCCGGGTCATCAACCTTCGACTGGGGAGTCTTGGGCCAGACTGCGATCACTTTCCCTCCGCCCTTCGGCTTGACCTTGACTGCCCTGAAGCCTGCCTCGGATTCGAACAACGCTCGCTTCCTTTTGGCCGGGCCTAGCAGTTTGTCCTCCTTTTCTCCGGGCATCTCCAAGTACTTCAGGAACTTCGGCGTCAGTTCTCCGCCCTCAGCCCTGACAGGACAATTGTCGCCTGAGAAGGGCTCTCCCATCCACACCACGCCGGCCCCTGCGCCAACGAAGTCATCAACAACCGCGCTCATCTCACTTGGGTTCTGGTTGACAAGCCAGACCGCCACATGTTCACGCTTCTTGAGCTTGGACTTGGCCTCCTCTGCGCTGTCCAGGCAGTACAGGTTCGGGTATGAATGCATGATCCTCCTATCGACCCCCTTTGACCACACGTAGGATTTCGCCGGGAAGACTCTGATCTTGAGTGCCGTCGTTCCGCGGATCCCGTGCGCCTCCCATTCTGCTGGCAGGTCGACATCGAGTTGGTCCAGGAACCTCAGGTGGTAGTCCTTCGGTGTGGCACTGAATGTCACCTTCTTTGCCCCGCCCGTTTCGAGTTGTAGCTTGAACTCGCCTCCCTCAATTGTCCATCCATCGAGAGGACCGATCTTCACCTTGATTTCCCCAGGGCTGCCGTAGTTTGTGATCTCCAGCTCATGTATTGATGTCACGCCTGGCGATTCGGCTAGTGGATTGACGAGCCTCAGATCAACCTCGTCCTTCGCGTGCAGAACAAGAGGCCATGATGGCGCGGCGACTCCGTCCTTCGTCACGAGAGGGGTTATAGCATATCCTTTGCCCCTGTGGGCGAACAGCGGCACGACCTCGTAGACGTGGGTGTTTCCGTCAGTCCGGATCTTCGCGTACTCCCAACCGCTAGGCAGGTGTAAGTCTACAGTGCATTCTAACCTCCCGCTTGAGCTCACTTGGACCTCGACCTGAAGTGGCTTTCCTGGGACGAATCCGTTATCGAGCGGGTTGTTCACGGGGACGCCTGCCCTCTTCGCCAGCCGAACCTCGACCTGGGGGAACAGTTGCTCCCCGACGACGACTACCCCCCACGTCCCGATCTTGGGAACTGCGAACTGCAGCTTCCTTCCGACGGGTTTGGCCTTGAGTGTTCTTGGTTCCTCAGCTGGAGCGAGGAGAGTCACAGTCGGTGATCCTGCCATTCTGATTCCAGCCGGATCAACTTCCAGCTCGATGTTGCTGATGGACTTCAAGCTAGGGTCTATGTTCAACAAGTGTACGATGAGTTCCTCCCTGTCGCCAAGCATGACCCTTCTGTCGACTATCACCCTGAGGCTCTTGTGTGGGCTCAGCGGTCGGACAATGTCCTGCGAGACGTATGTGTCAACGTAGGGCCCGTACACGTAGTCCGAAAACTCCCTCGTGAATTCAATGCATTCCTCAGGTGGGTTGCTGTGCGACACGTCGGTCCCCCTATTAGCCAAAGATGTCGCGAGCGTGAGGTCGTGATAGCCCTGCTCGAAGGGTTCGTACGTGTGCCACCCCCACCACGGGATGTTCCTAGCCTGCATGCTCCTCTGCCTCATCTTCCTGTTGAACTCGTCCCATTCAGATGGGTGGCCCAGCGACTCACCCATGGCTGTCCAACCGAATCGCCATCCCTTCTCGTCGACGTACATGCGAGCCAGATTGTTGGGGCACATGACGAAGTCGGGATCACGCTCAGACAGCTCGCGCGCCTCCGGGTACGCCCCGAATGCCTCGTCAAGGTGCACGAAGTCGAAGCCGATCCTCTGCGCGAACTCAAGTTGTTTCATCATCCACGCCGAGAAGTCCAGAGGTCGCGGCTCGTCGCCCCTCCATTCGGATGATGTCCCCCTCGCCCCCCAGAACCGCTCCCTCTCACCGTGCCAGTAGTTGCCTGCGTACCAGCGCATGAAGTCGTCGGTCCAGTCGTCCTCTGAGTCTGGCAGCAGAGCGTACGTCATGATCATCATCCCACCGCTCATGTAGGTGCCGACCCTGATGCCCTTCTCGTGGAATTTCTCGATTAGGTCGATCCCCTCCTTGGTGGGCCTGCAGTTACACCTGTTCCAGAAGTTCACTTGGCTTTCTGGGAACCCGCTGAGTGCCCATTCGTTGCCTGCCATGAACGCAACGCCCCTCCTCCGGTCCAGCCCTTCAACGCTCTCCTTGCCCCACGTGGGATCCATGTAGTAGTACCTCAGCTCCTTCGCCCACCTCGGAAGCTTCAGTGAGATGAGCGCGCCCTTGGTCCTCAAGAGCGATTCCCTGGCTTGAAGCAGCATGGATTCCCTTCCAATTTCGAACCCCATCTCGTAGTTCGCGGAGCGCCCCCAGTACCCCCCTTTCCACCCCCTGGTCTCCCTGTACTTGTTGAGCAGGTTCTCAGCTTCGAGGAGTGCATTGCCCACGTCGAGAGGGAAGTAGCCCTCTTCTCTCGCCTTGTCAGTTTCGGTCCGTATCTCCTTCAACAGATCCCAGAGTTCAGACTCGTTCAACTCACGTGCGGGCGCAGATTCGCCTAATAAGAGTGCTGCGAAAGTCTGGCATGATCATCAGCGAATGCTGTTCCCGTGATGAGACCAGAGCTACCTTCGCGCGACGTTGCTCGAACTCCAGCCGCCTGCTGCCTTGTGCTGCTCCTTGTCCCCTGGCAAGAGTCCCTCATGGCGCTCTGCGACTTTCCTGTAGGCCGCAGCGTGTTCCTCGATCACCTTGGGCCCGTAGTGCTTGAACCAGGGGACCTTGAACACCCTCTCGTTGATGGATTCGGAGATTGGAAGCGATCCGAGGGGTTCCCTGACGTCCACTCCTTCAGGAAGGCTAGCCACCCTGGTCGGCCTCCCGTCGCGGTACACATCCAAGGTCTGGAAGAGGGGGTGAGTGTGCAGCGGTAGGTTGCAGCCTGGAGAACAACCCGGGACGCCCTCAGCCACGACCGCGTCGCAGAACCGCCAGATGGATAGGCCTCCTAGTTCTTGGGATCGATAGTGCCCGAGTGGGAAATACCAGCCGCCCTTTGTCAGGCTCGAGCCCTTCGGTGGCCTGTGTGGCTTGATTCCCGGGGTGTCCTCCAAAAGATCCCAGAAGTAGTTCATCGCTCTCTCGATTTCGGCCATTCGCTCGGGATAGTGCTTGAGCTGTACCCTGGCCACGGCGGACGTCAGCTGATGCATCCTGTATTTGTAGCCTCCCCAGGGGATACCAGCACCCGCCTTGAGATCGCTGAGCGTCAGGTCGGGGCCGTGGCGCTCGTAGTGCCCGAATGCAACCGCCCTCTCGTATGTCGTCCTATCATCAGTCGTCAGAATCCCGCCTTCGCCTGTCGCCAGGGACTTTGCCGTCATCAAAGAGAACGCAGCCACGTCCCCGATCGTGCCGACCTTCTTGCCTTTGTGGAGGCTTCCATGGGCGTGCGAGCAGTCCTCAATCACCTTCAGATTGTGCCTGTGCGCTATGTCCATTATCGCATCCATATCTGCTGGATATCCGGAATAGTGCACGACCATTATCGCCTTCGTCCTGTCACTGACCTTCTTCTCGAGATCGTTCGCGTCCAAGCACAATGTATCTGGATCTATGTCAGCGAAGACGACCGTGCCACCCAGCGAGTAGACCGGGACGGCCGAGGCCCAGTATGTAATGCTCGGGCAGATGACTTCGTCGCCGCGTCCGACTCCTACGCCGAACAGCGCCCCATGGACCGCTGCCGTTCCGTTGTTATGGGCCAGCGCGTATTTCGCGCCGAGCCAATCGGCGAACTCGCGCTCGAACTTCTGCGTGACATCTACTCCCGACATCTTTCTAGCCCGAAGAACCTCCAGCACGGCGTCTTCGTCCTCCTTGGTGATGATGGGCCAGTCGAACATATCGCCGGGATCTGACTTCACAGCCTTGGGACCGCCAAGAATGGCGAGCTCACTGACCATGTGGCAGGGCGGACCTCTTCGAGATATATCCTTGAGCTGACGTAACGAGCGAACCTCCTCTTGGAATTCGATCGGCATCGGGTGCCAGGGGTGGAATCTCGTTCCTCTGCCGACTGTCTTATAAGAGCCGCCTCTCTCCTCTCGGCCGCGCTTGAACCGCAGGCAGAGGTTCCTGGCGACCTTCAACTTCGAGGACGTGGACAGGCTCCCGGACTACGAGTTCGGCTATTGGGACGAGACCATTGATCGTTGGCACGAGCAGGGATTGCCCGCCCACCTGAAGAGTCAGAGGGACGTCGAGCTCTTCTTCGGCCTAGAGGGCTGGGAGAGTGAGGAGACGTTGCCTGTGGTCACGGGCATGTGGCCGAGGATGCCTCAGAGGATCCTGAGCGAGGAGGCAGACAAAGCGGTCGTGGATGACGGCATGGGAGGCATCTACGTCAAGAAGAGGTGGACGTCCGCTGTCCCACACTACCTGCGCCATCCCATAAGAAGCAGGGAGGACTGGGAGAGGTTGAGGCCATTCTTCGACCCAGACACTCCAGGCAGGTACCCGGTCAACTGGGAGGAGATCGCGCAACAGTACAAAGACAGAGATTGCCCGGTTCGCATCTCCGTGGGGAGCCTCTACGGGTGGATCAGGGACTGGATCGGGGTGGAGCGTCTCTCAATAGCCTACTACAGGGAGACGGACTGGGTCGAGGAGATGATGGACACGTTGACGAATCTCTGGATGCAGGTGCTCCCCAGGGCACTGAGGGATGTCGAGATTGACTACGCCACTTGGTGGGAGGACATGTGCTACAACAGGGGGCCACTTCTGTCCGTGCGATTGTTCGAGGAGTTCATGGTTCCCAGGTACAAGAAGGTGACGGACCTCTTGGCAGGCCACGGCGTCAAGATCAATGTCCTAGACTGCGACGGCAGGATCAACGAACTCGTGCCGGGCTGGCTAGAGGGGGGCATAAACTGCATGTTCCCACTTGAAACAGCTCACACGGATGTCATCCAGCTGAGGGAAAGGTTCGGAAAGAAGGTTCTGCTGATGGGAGCAGTGAACAAGCTAGCGCTCATGGGGTCCAAGAGCATGATAGATGCAGAGGTGAAGAGGTTGACGCCTCTCGTCAAGCAAGGAGGGTACGTCCCAACGGTCGACCATCGGGTTCCTCCTGAGGTTACGCTTGAGAACTACTCTCACTACCTGAAGGAGAAGAGAAGGGCGATAGGAAGGATCGAAGACGCGCCCGACACATACTAGCTTGCGTGATATCGCCGCTCACCTTAATAACGAGGACGGGCAGAGCCGGACGAACTAGACTGAGGGATCTGCTTCGCTCCATAGTGCGGAGGGGATTGGAAAAAGGATCGACCTTCTGTGAGGCGAGGTACTTTGAGAACAGGGGCAACAGCATAATCGTCGAGAACGGAGTGGCGAAGGCCCTCGGCTCACGCATATCGCGCGGGGTCGGCGTGAGGGTCATATTCGGGCGGAGATGGGGGTTCGCCTCAACAAATGTCCCAGACAGGACGAGCACGGAAGGGGCGCTCTCCGATGCCATCAGCGCAGCGAGATCGATAGCAGGTTCGGCCACAGAGGAGGCGCAAATCGCTACTGTCGAGTCGGAGACAGAGACTGTCATGCACAGTGTGAAGACTCCCCCCGACTCGGTGAGCCCTGAGCAGAAGGTGAAGCAGATTCTCGATATCGAGAAGGCGGCCAGGTCGTTCGACAGGCGGGTGAAGGACACCTTCGTCAACTACAGGGATTCTTGGACCAAGGTCACGGTATGCAACTCCTTCGGGACTTCAGTCGAGGAAACGACGCCCCGAACGTTCGTCTTCTGTAGGGTTATTTCAAGAGAGGGTGCCAACATGCAGACGGCGCTCGAATACTCGGGCGGCGTTGAGGGATGTGAGCTGATTGAACGCGCGCAGTCCGAGGGGCTTCCTCAGAAGGCTGCTGACAAGGCGGTCAAGCTTCTCAGCGCTCACTCCCCGCCTCGTGGCACGCAAACCGTGATCGTTGATCAAAGGGTGGGTGGCCTCTTCATGCATGAAGCCTTCGGGCACAACTCCGAGGCGGACGCCGTCCTCGCGGGCCAATCCATAGTCGCCGACAAGATCGGTCAGAAAGTGGCCAGTGATTCGGTCACGATCGTGGACGACCCCACGGTTTCGGGGAACGGCTCGTACACCTACGACGATGAAGGCGTCAAGGCTGAACCACATATCATCGTGAAGGACGGTGTGCTCGTCGGTTTCCTCCATTCGCTAGAGTCAGCAGCGAAGCTCAAGGCCCGCCCTCAGGGGAGCGCGAGAGCGCAATCGCATCAATACCCGCCGATCATACGGATGTCCAACACGTACCTCGCCCCTGGAACCATGACGCTCGATGAGATGCTCAGAGACACAAGAACGGGAGTCTACCTGACCGGCTCCCACTCTGGATATGTGGAGACTCAGAAGGGACAGTTCACCTGCAGGGTGGAACAAGGTTGGCTCATCGAGAACGGGAACCTGACCGAGCACCTGAGGGATGTCTCGTTCAGCGGATTGACGTTGGATGCGTTGAAGAGCATCAGTGCCGTTGGAAGGGATTTCAAGATAGATGCCCCGGGCACGTGCGGAAAGGACGACCAGAACATACCGACAGACGCGGGTGCGCCCCACTTCAGAATAGACAGAATCGTGGTCGGTGGGAGGGCATGAGAGAAGAGGTCGACATCGTGACACCGGTGGAGAGGGCCGTCACTCGCCTTTCCACCACTGGAGTAGACTTCTTCGACGTGTTCTCGTCGTTCTCTCGTTCTTTGAAGACCAAGGTGATGGGAAGAGGCATCGTGGATGTCAACTCGATTGTCGACGTAGGAATTGGCGTCCGGGTCTTCAAGAACAAAGGAATGGGCGGCGCATCATCCCAGAGCTTGGATCCAAGCGATATCGATGACACGGTCAAGAAGGCGTTGGCCTACGCGAACGTCGCGCAACCTGACCCCTACTTCAAGGGAATGCCCGGCCCCTCGAGGGCACCCAAGGTGACTGGCCTGTGCGACAATGGGGTCAATGGCCTCAACCCTCTTGATGTCGGGAAACTGACTGAGGAGATGATTGGGGCGACCAAAGAAGTGCGTCAGGGCGCCATGATGAGCGGCGGTATCGGCACGAGCCACTTCAGGACCTACCTCATGGCCTCCACCGGAGTCAACATCGAGGATCAGCGTACAATAGTGGGCGCGTATCTTTCCGTCACATACAGGGAGGGTGTCGACGTCGGGAGCAGCTCGGAGTTCGAGTACGGCGTCTCCATCCCTGAGATCGACTTCGCGCAGGTCGGCAGAAAAGCAGCCAGAAAGGCTGTCGAGCAGTTCGGGTCTGAGAAAGTCGAGAGCGCGACCCTGCCGCTCGTGATCGCTCCTGACTCAGCGAGTACCCTGGTGTTCAGCCTAGCCGGTGCCATATCGGGCGAAGCTGCTGTGAAGGGAAGGACATTCGCCTCAGGGCTGTTGGGCAAACAGGTCGCGCGGGAGTCCCTCACAGTCGTGGACGATGGCACGCTCCCGGGCGCCGTTGGCAGTGACACCTACGATGGAGAGGGAGTTCCCACTAGGAGGGTCACAGTCTTGGACAAGGGTGTACTGAGGGAGTTCCTGCACAACTCATACTCCGCGGGGATCGCCGGTGTGAAGACCAACGCTCACGCACAGAGAGGTGGATACGGCATCTCGGTCGGTGCGGGACCGACCAACCTGCTGGTCTCGCCTGGCGACTGTTCTAGGGATGAGATGATTGCAGATACGAGGCGAGGAGTCCTCGTGATGGGTGCCATGTTCTATCCAAATTCAGTGACTGGCGAGTTCTCCTCCACGCTGGATGAGGCCTTCCTCATCGAGAACGGTGAGGTGAAGCACCCGGTGAAGAACCTGATGGCTGGCGGTCATGTGCTTGAACTCTGCAGAGGGATCGACATGATATCTAAGGAGGGGCGCACCTACGGCAGGGGGCATTTCGTGCCATACGTCAGGGCGAGCGGCGTAAGGCTTTCCGGCAGCTAGACGACGTGCACCCTCTAGTATTGACCCAGTGACCCTTCCCTTCTGGTCGAGTCGTAGACCTTCTTGAAAGTCCACAGGGAGATGGGCAGCATCACGGCTATGAAGACCAGCGACTTCGTCACGTCCTGCATGATGAGGGGCGATGTCAGGTCATCCCCGCTCATCAGACACCTCCTCAGGCCATCGAGCGAATAGGTCAGCGGAAACAGGGCACCCAGCCACTGGAGGTAGTTCGGCAAGAGGCCCAGCGGGTAGAGTATGCCCGAGAGCAGCTGGGTGAGCCAGGTGAACGCCCACACGATGGGGTTGCCCTCTTTCAGCTTCAATATCGCTGCTGCACCCAGAGCTCCGACCACCATATGACTGGCTATGAGCAGTAGCGCCATGACCGCAGCTGACAGCACTGAGCCGATGGTCAGCGTGAACTTGGCCCCTATCAGCACACCCATGACAAGCGAGGCAAGCAGGAAGTACGAGCCGACTAGGAACCTGAAGACCGACTCGCCGAGAAGGAACACCTTGAAGCCCGTCCTGGAGGACAATATCGTCTCTATCGTTCCGTCCCATTGCTCGTCTCTGATCGCCTCCGACAGGCTTGATACCGAGGAGTAGACGTACTGTTGGAACGATATGCCGATTACCGTGAAGGTGAGGAAGTCCGGCGTGTAGCCGGCGCTAATCAGCGCGTCGGGTGTCACTATCTGGGCGACGAAGTAGTAGGTCGCTACGAACGTCAGCGAGCCCATTATGTCCAGCAGTACCCAGAGCTTGTATGTCCACCAAGTCTTGAAGTCTCTGACCACGAAAGCCCTGACCTTCTGGAGGACTCCGATCTCTTCCCTTGGCACGGGCTCACCCAGG
>Ga0172362_10000688_pt1 | contig 28238 bp, 25 predicted proteins | sample LakKivs1_kivu2a2_FD_114534 | JGI IMG/M metagenome (GOLD analysis project Ga0172362, IMG submission 114534) | Sediment microbial communities from Lake Kivu, Rwanda - Sediment s1_kivu2a2 | ecosystem: Environmental > Aquatic > Freshwater > Lake > Sediment | place: Rwanda: Western Province, Lake... | reverse complement strand
TGGTGACAGTCTTCAGCGCGGCTTCAACTCCCAGTATATTGGTCGTGTCAATCGAAAGTGGCACGTCCACCACAGCCTCCACTGTCTGGACAATCCAAGGAAACATATCCATCCAATCTGCCTTGCGTGGGCCCAAGTTCAGGTCCAGTGCCTTTGCACCTGCTTCTACTTGCTTCACAGCCAACTCTTGGAAAAATTTAGCATCCTTTACTTTAACAGCTTCTTTCACTTTTTCTGAAAGAATATGGATGTTTTCACCTATTATGTACATTTTGCCTCCTTAAACTTTGGTTGTTAGGTTGAAGTTCTATTTTCCACTGCGGCTGCAACGCTTGGGAAACTATCAATATTCGTATGTGGCAGAAACATCGCAGACATGAAGGCATCATAAAAAGTGTTGTCAGCCGACAGTTCAATATAAGTCATTTGCGAGGCAATATCCCGGATGCGATCGCGGTTTCGCCAATCCAATAGCGCCAGATATGCACCCTGCACCGAGGTATTACCCAGGAATTTGAACCGTTCCCAGGGCATATCGGGTAGAAGCCCGATCTGCACTGCTTTTTCTACATTGATATATTTCCCGAATGAACCACCGATCAATATTTGCTCAACCATCTCGAGCGGCACACCCACACTCTGAGCCAGAACAGTGAAACCTGCATAGATAGCAGCTTTCGCTCGCTTTAGATTGTCAATATCCACATTATTCACCGCGATGTCCTTGCCATGTTCAGTCTCCTGACCCCAGGCAATGACATACTCAGGACCGTGCTCACCCTCCCGAATGCGTGGGTTGACTTCCGCCAGAGACATATTGATGGATCCGCCTTTGTCCACCACACCCGTTAGGAACATCTCAGCTAATAACGAAATTAGCCCGCTTCCGCATATACCGCGTGGTTTAGAATTACCGATCACCCGGTAGGTTGGCTCAAATGGATGGGCAGAATTTTCACCTGAGATCCAGCACTCCTCAATGGCCCCTTTAGTTGCCCTCATGCCATACAAAACCCCTGCGCCTTCAAAGGCTGGACCTGCAGAGCAGGCGCAAGTCACCAACCATTCTCGGCTACCCAAAACAGTCTCGCCATTTGTACCTACGTCCAGGAATAGGGTGAGTTTGTCCGTTTCATCCATCCGGCATGCCAGGACCCCTGAGCTGATATCAGCTCCTACATAGCTGGCTACCCCGGGCAGGCAATCTACCGAAGCTTCCGGGTTGATTGCCAGGCCGATGGTCCGCGCCGTGATGCTAGGTGGTTGGTTGACCGCCGTAATGAATGGCGTTAGCCGGATACTGGCAGCAGGAATCCCCAGGAACAGATGTGTCATGGTGCTGTTTCCGGCCACTGTGGCTTTCATGATTTCTTGCGGCTTGATGTTGGCACGCTTACAAGCCTGGCCGATCAGTTGATTGATCGTATCAAGCACACGATTCTGTAGTTCTTCTCGCCCGCCATTCTTGCTCGAGAAGATGATGCGCGAGATGACATCCTCACCCCGGCTGATCTGCCCGTTATATTCCGAAAACTGCCCGGCCACCTTACCGGAGATCAAGTCCACCAACCATACCGTGACAGTAGTGGTGCCAATATCAATCGCTACACCGTACATCGGGTCATCTTCCGGTACCAGGTCCGGAATGAGCGCCACCAGGCGCTCATTCTTCCGGCTTCCGTCAAACTCGATCTGTGCCTCGGTGATCACCGACAGCTGCCAGTTGTTTTCACGCAATATCGTGCCTAATTCTTGCAACAGGTTGAGTGAGATACTGATATCTTCACGAAGTGCTTTTTGACGTAAGGCGATCTTCAGCCGGCTCCAATCATCGGTTTGATCATCCATACTTGGAGGGGTGATTTGCAGGATTATCCTTCGAACCGGCTGTGAATAGTTAGGATCATAATCTTTGGGGACGGAGACCTCAATTGCTGTCCGGTCCGTAGTGAGCCGCCGTTCAACCTTTTCTTGGGGTGGAACAGTTACCTTTACATCACCTTCCACCACCGATTGGCACGCCAGAGCATAACCCTGGGCGATATCCTCCACATTTAAGCGTAAAGAGCTGCGGCGGCGTACATCCCCCTCGGTGATTTGTACGGCACATCTCCCGCAGCGTCCCTGACCCCCACACGGCTGACCGATATCCACGCCAGCCAGGCGCGCCGCCTCGCTAAGCAACGTGCCTGTGGGTACGCGCACTGGCTGTTTTGCGATGTCAAACGTCACCGTATGTTCAGTCATACATCCTGTGGATTTCGCTAACTGATCCCAAAAAAACAAATCTCCGGTTACGCTGCTAGAGCGCTTGTTTCATAAATGCCGGTAAGTCCACTGCTTCACGCGGTCCAACCCGGATTTCCCAATCTGGTAGTTCACCCTCGAGCTCGCCGGATAAGACTGCCACATGTCCGGGTAGTACCACGCGCTTTCTTGAAACCTTATCTGCGACGTTAAAGCCTTTGATGGCTTTTGCAATCCGCTCGGCATCGAATTTTCCCGCCGCCCAGGCGGTCAACACGCTCATGCCTTCCGCATCAGTCACCAATAGCCAGGCTGGCAAACCCGAGCCTTCCACTTCATTGGCCACACTAAAATAGGTGATACTAAAGTTGGTCGTAACCAGCACCGGGCTTTCTGGCTTGGGTGCGTTGATTTCATATACCCCAGGTTGCACCTGGATGGGTTTCTGCGGATCAGTGTAAATATTCTGGCGTAAAACCAGTAATGGGTAAATCATCGCCGGGTTGAAATGGTCCAGGACAATGAACCCGGCATACTTGGAAATTGCCTGGGCTGCATGAACTGCTTCCATGCCTGGGTCAGATACATCTCCCGGGAAGCTGATCACGGGAAATCCCAATGGGCGGAAGTTCTTCTTGACTGAAAGTCGGCGAATAGTAGTGCCGATCGCCAGGCCAGATCCCAGGTCACGACCACCCGGATCAATTACCAAATCTTCTACACCCTTGGCCTTGATCTTTTCAGTCAGCTCTGCCATCTCTGCCAGGCTGCCAGCTACCACACCCAGTGCAGCTTTACTTTCCTTTGCCAGGTCGGCAAAGGTCTCCCAGTTCTTAGCATCGGCACCATAAATCAAGGGTGTTTCACCTTGGAGGGTTTTTACGCCTGCTCTCGCGATTTCAGGATCACGGGTCAGCAACATGATGGGACGTTTGCTGGCAGATCGAACCGCCTGCACAGCCCCTGTAAAGGCGATAGCATCACCTACCTTGGATGTCACCGCAAAGCCATCTACGGTCAGGTCCATGCCGACATAATTTACTGCATACGCGTCAGATTCACTGATCAAGGCTTTGATCGAATCTGCAGGCTGATCATCATAGACCCGAATGAATAAGCCAGGCTTGTTATAGTAGGTTTTTTCGTGCCTGAATAGCACCACCTCGTTGCCAGCCTTGATTTCATATCCATCCGATTTGAGCGATACCAGGCGAATGGGGGGAGCGGCAGATTCAGCAAGTTGAACCTTGGCTTCGGGTGTCACATATGGGCATGCGGATAACTCCACCTGTTTGGCTGCCAGTTTCATGGCGAATGCCAGGCAGGTCGGATAACCGCACTCTTTACAATTGGTTTGGGGTAGTAATTTATATATTTGAATGCCAGTCAGAGCCATATTCCATCTCCGTAGTTATATCGATATTTTGCTGCCTTTATGTCAGGCCAGCGTGTAGGCAGCAGCCATTAAATCTGCAATCGCCAGCTTAACCCGCCGGACACTCTCAGCGTGTCTCAGCACGACAATATCTGCGCCAGCTTCGATCAATGTCATCGCGGTCAGTGTTTCCCAGGTAATTGACCGTTCCAGCCAATCCCCCCAAGCTCCCGGTACGCCAACGTTGACTTTTGCTTCCTTGGTCTTCCAGGCTTCAAAACCAGGCGTGACCAACATCGGAAGCTGAGTCATAGCGTCTCCTTGTAACGCAGCTTGCCGTAAGCGTTCCATGGCTGAGAAGCCATACTCTATCCCATATCCAAGGGCACCCGTTGTGGGGTCCATCAATACACGGTCGAGGGGCATCCCCATATCACTGATCAAGATGTTCAATTGCTTCGCCAGATTTACATCCATTGGGCTGCGTGCATTCACCAGGTGCCCGTTAGCCATGGCGGTGGCCACAATAGTGCGGTAATTTTTGTCTTCCGCAATTCCCAATACCAGTCGTTCACCCTTAGTGGCTTCAGCAACTGCGACCAGCAGGTCATTATCGACTTCTGCCTGTCCGGGACCAAATACGATGAGGGGTAATCCACTGGCAGCCAGCACATCTTTGACCGCTTTAACCGCTGACGCGGCTGTCGTGGGGTTGCCATCCTTGTCAGTCAGTGACAGTGAAAGTTGAATCAGGTCAGCTCCGGCAGCTTCTGCAGCTTTGGTCCATTTCACCGGGTTGTCTGTATTTTCTCCCCACGCCTCCAACAGCAACTTCGACCAATCATCGGGTCGACGATCTTTGATTTCAATTGCCACTGCCGGATGGTTTGGAGCTTTGGTTTCGAAATGAAGGAAAGGTAAATTTTTCTCACCACCCACTGTAATAGTGGAGGTGCGTGTCCCGCCATCAGCAGTTGTAGCGCCGATAGTCACTGTTCGGACAGTTCCGGGCCAGTTATCCTTGGGTATTTCAATAGGCATATGTCTCACTCCTTGTTGATTTCATATTAGTCATTAGAACATCGCATCCATCGTCAGGGCTGGGTGATTATGCTCTGCCAGCCAATTCACCAGTTCATCCACCGTGGTAACATTGCGCTCATCTGCTATCTTGTTAATCAGATCAGGATCACCCTCACGAGCAACCACAACTTTGAACTCCTCGGCCATCATTTGTTTCAGGATACTGCTCATCCAAACGATGCGCTTGAATCCACCATCTGCCGAGATGAACTTCGGGCTAAGCAAGTAAAACTTGCCTACCCCCATAACTCCTGGGGTTTGAAGGCCACCCCCGGCAATACCTGCCAGGGTGCTAAAGGTCATGCCTGCCGGGGTCATGCTGGGGTCCTCGCGGCTGACTACCATAATCCCGTTTGCTTCTGGGATGAGCATACAGATACATTCAAAACACCCACAGGCAGTCATCGGGTTTTCCATGATCGAATACATGGAAACTTCACTCACTACTCCGTGTGATCCGATCACTGCGTATTCATTCGTTCCTGTCCAGTAACCCTTTATAGGATCAATCAGTTTTCCCAGTTTAATGGGTTGGTTGGGTCCAGTGGGATTGATGCTGAAGGATGCCTTGCAATCCAGCCAATTGTATGCACCACATAAGCCCAGGCGCTCAGGGCTGACCACACATACATGGTTGGGAGCAAAGGATTGGCACAGTGTGCAAGAATAAAACTCCTCCACTTTATCGTCGGTGAGATCAGCCAGACGTTTGTTGCGATAATCATACGCAGTCCTGGCCCTCGCCAGCCACTCCTCCACCTTGGCAGGTTCAGTGTAGATGGTCACCTGCACCTTGTCCACAATGGCTCCAAAATCACCATGAAAGCGTGCGTGCAGGATCTTCCCGAAGTGTTCCAGGTTGAATCCCTTGTCTGCCGCCGCGTTCGAGATGCGGATCCAGGTAATATCACGCTGACCAATGTGCTGAATTCCTGAGGCGCCATTAATGAAGTAATGGAACTGCCGCTCAAGCACTGGTTCGAAGTCTTTCTGCATCTGTCGTCCTGCCACCCGAGCTACAATCCCCATATCCATATAGCCTTGGGGTGGGATATTGGAGAAGTCCGGTCCAACGACTTCAACCTTGCCATCGACCACATCTTCAAGATCAGCCATTTCGAGATATTCGAAGCAGCGAGCGTTCTTGCCTCCGAATTCCACCCGCATATCATTCCGGCGTACTACTTCACCCTCGAAGGCTGATCCGTAAGGGACTGGTACGGGCACTTCGGTCAGTTTTAGCTTGACACCGCGCACCTCGATGCATTTTTGCACCAGTCGCTCAGCGCGCTCCAGGTCATCTTTGCCCTCGATTTCGTTAAATGGCATACTGACTACGTGCTCAAATGTGGTCACGCCAGTGGGGAGGATTTCTGGGATGACCGTGTCGGCGATGACTGGGAAACCGTAATTGATCGCGCCTGCCGCAGCAGCATACTTCAGATCATCCACTTCACCCAATGCCAGCACGAATGCGAAAACCCGCGCCCGGTTGTATAGCAGGATTTCGCGCGCCTGGCCCATTTTTAGACCTCCGAAGGTCAAGGCAGAACGCGTGGCAAATCCCAGGGCATAAATGGCACTGATCGTATCCGTACCGAAGGGCACGGTATACGTGTCATAGCCGAGCTCGACCCCTTCTTCCATCAATTGGTTGATAATCGATCGCCCGTTGACATTTCCAGAAAGGAAGCACAGGATATTTCGCCGCTGCAGCTCCCGCACGATCTTCACCGCCACTTCATTCGATTTGGCGGCCCCTACGATCGCGGCAAACCCCGGCATACGACCATCCACCAGCTGGATACCCCAGGATCTTAATCGGATGTCATCGATCGGTCCATTGAGATGCCCGGACCCATCTTGTTCTCCATATTGGGTGGCACCAGCCAGGGTGATACCGGGCATCGGTTCAGGTTGCATCCCATAGATGAAACGCACACATTCAATTGTTTCAGCCGCTAGCAAGGTCGCCATGCCACTATCCAGGGTCTCACCCAGGTAAGGCGTCCACTTATTATTCGACGGAGAGGGATGAAGCAGGCTGCGGGCGTGCTCAATAACCGGCTTAAGCTGCTCTAATTTCTCAACCGTCACGCCTGTCATGCCACCGATAACCGGGATGTAATACGCGGTATTGGGGAAAGAAACGGGAGTGTCTGGACCTTTCTCCTTCAGGGCTTTGTCTAACATTAATTCTGCTTCAGTCACCAGGGCGTTGGCACCCCAGATTGCTCTTGTTGCGATGTATCGTGACATTGGTTTATACCTCTCTAATCACCGGCAGTGCCGTAGAGTTTCTCGCGGCGCTCGGCAATGGGTAGTTTTTCGAACTCGAGCATACGTGTATCTCCACTGCGACCAAAACGTGCAGGATCATAAACCGGCAATCCAAGGGCAGCGCGTTTCTTATCAATATGCTCCAATGTTCTCCGGATCATCTCATCGATATCATTTACAAATTCCAGCTTGCCACCATATATTTTCCCCCAGCCTTCAGTGCTGATGTATTTCAGCACAATATCGCTGTCTGAAACCCGGTCTGGCATTCCACTGACTGGACTGGCCCCTCCGAAGATGACATAAGCGCCGGAAGCCACACAATACGTGGCGATTGAAAGCGCTTTTTCGCTCATCCATTCAGGTGCTAAACCAACTGCTGGGATCTGGTCAATGTCATCTCCAAGCCCACCTTCTTCCACCATCTGGGTTAACACAGTCAGGATGCGCGAATTGTCCACGCATGAGCCCATATGCAAGACGGGGGGGATACCCACGGTTTCACAAATCTCGCGCAAGCCCGGGCCCACCTTGTCTAAGCCGGCTTCGCCAAGCATGAAACCCATCTTGGCAGAAGCAATTGCGCCGCAGCCAGTTTCGACAAGCAGCACGTCTTGTTTGAGCAATTCCTGGGAGACATAATTAAACAGGTAATCCTGCTTACTGCGTGGGTTGTTGCAACCGACGATCGCCGCGACCCCTCGGATCCGCCCCGCCATGATCGCATCGTTCAACGGGCGGAAAGATGCTCGGTAGCTACCGCCCAACATGTAATTGATGTATTCATGCGAAAAACCGGGAATTAGATCCTCTCGAACTTGGGGGATGTGGATTTTACCCCGGTTCTTATAATTATCAATGGCTGTACGCAGGATTTGTCGAGCAATAGTGAGTGCTTTGTGCTCATCGAATTCGATGTGCATGGCACCCTTGATCTGCACTTTGGGTGAAGTCGTGATGATCTTGGTGTGGAAATTTCCGGCTAGGCTGACCAGTGCTTGCATCACGCATTGCACATCTACAATCATGGCCTCCACGGCTCCGGTTAAAATTGCCAGCTCTTGGTGCAAGAAATTCCCTGCTGCAGGGATACCCTGGCGCATCAGGATTTCATTCGCTGTGCAGCAAATTCCCGAGAGATTCACTCCCTTGGCACCTGCTTGTTTGGCATATTCAATGATCTCTGGGTCTTGTGAAGCAGCCACAATCATGTTGCTCAAAGTGGGTTCATGGCCGTGCACAACCACATTGACCATATCATCTTTCAGCACGCCCAGATTTGCCTGGCCCAGAAGGGGAGCTGGCGTGCCAAACAGGATATCGGAGATATCGGTTGCCATCATGCTCCCGCCCCAGCCATCAGACAGGCCGGTGCGTACAGCATGCTGCAAGATGTGTTTGGCATCTTGGTCGTCACCGATGTGGGTCCGGTGCATGGCTTCCACCACTTCACGGTCTACCCCGCGCGGCACCACACCCTGCTCTCGCCACAATTTCTGGCGCTTTGCAGGAGCTCGTTTGACGCACACAATTTCTCCTTGTTGCTGCCCGAATTGCGCAAGATATAGATCTGCCAAATCATTGGCAATATCCGTGGGTGCGCGACCTTCAATTTTGATGCCATAAATTGAAGCGATATTGCGTAATTTTGCTACATCCCGGATAATATAGCCTTCCGTTTGGCCATTAGCCACAGCTTTTAGGGTAAATGCTAGATCTCTACCATGGTCTGAGTGTGCTGCTGCCCCAGCAGAAATCGCCCTTACCAGGTTGCGTGCTTGGATTGTATCAATCGTGGCTCCACAAACTCCCACCTGCCCTTCCTTAGTTAACCGGCAGGGTCCCATTCCGCATTGCTTGCAGCACATACCCGCACCACCGATATTGCATGGCACCATCTCCTCAGCCCGGCTAAAAGCCGTATTTATCCCCAGCTCATCTGCTCTGATGAGCATTTCTTGAGCCGCGGGATCTGATGATCTTTCCTCGTAGCTCCTTTTACCTTTAAGTACCATTTATCATTCCTCCATTGGCTTCGATATAAGGCCCATCCCGGGGCATGGCCACAGAGGCCGTCCCAGGTAGGCTACATTTTGAGCAAAACTGACCGTTAATTTGGTTTGTTCATAGGCTGCTGTGTGGCGGAAGTATGGTTTTAAGCCCTCTGCAGCATGATATGCCGTTGCACCGGCTTCAATCGGTGCGGTCCATTCACCCAAATAACCGGCTTCATCCAATTTAACCGCAATCTCTAAATCATTGATTTTTTCGGGATCATAGGTAACTTCAACCACTTGAAATGCACTGCTGGCATATACATCTATGACACCGGGCAGTGCAAGCAGGATTCTTCTCACCTCGGTTACATGGTGATCCCCATAAAGTGCAGGCGTCTCGTAGGTTACTTTTTGCATCTCTTCCTCCAAAGGCAGGATAATGTGATTATCTACAGATGAGGGTTGACATTATGATACTTTGAATAGGGCATCCTCCGGGTCAAATCATCTTTCTTTTCTTCTACACTGCTTAAAACTGATCAACTGTTGATCGTAAACGTAATATGAGGTGGGTTACATCTCGAAGATCGCCATCCGGGAGCATAAAGTAATCGTCAAATTGGGTGACCGGCTCAAATCCCAGGTTTTGAAATGAGCGGATAATGGGTGTTTGGTCACTTGGTATTTGCGCTTCGATCATATATAAATTATGTCGTTTTGCTAACTCGATTAACCCTTGTAGCAGTCGGCTGCCAACCCCACGGTGGCGAAAATCCTTGGTTAGAAACACTCGTATTTCTGCTCGATGCCTTGCTGGACCTTGGTTAAGGTGCATGCTTGCCAGGCCAACAATATGGCTGCCAAATACTGCAACCAGGGGAAAAACCTTAGTATAATCCAGGCTGTCGATCCACTGGCAAATGGTTTGGTTGTCTTTCACGTTATGGCGCATGTACCGTAGGTCTTCCGCAGTTACTGGCGTAAATAAATCGAATAAAGCTTGCCGGTCATCCTTGGTAAGCGGGCGAAGGAGGATCCTCGCACCATCCTTGAGGGTGAAAACTTGACGATATATGAGATCTTCTTTAGTCACCATAGTATTCGCTCCTGAACGAACTATTCATCGATTTGTCACCCTGGCCGGTGCCAGTTGGATGCGAGGTGCTGTCAGCCAAACGGTTACCCCGAAGAATTTTTCTGCTTTTTCATTAATCCAATACACCTGACTGATGAACAGGCTAGCGATCATCCATAGCGATCTGAAACGTGTAATCAACTCCCATGGATTAATACGAAAACCCGCATTCTTTGCATAATGCTCACAGGCTTCCTTGTGTTTTTGGACCTGGTCGAATTTGCACATCCCAGTCAAATTTTTCTGCGCTTTTATTTGAAAATTTCTTCCTGCGTTTTATAGTCTAAACTAACCACATCGTCAAGTAACAAATATAATGCCCTCGTTGGTGACCTTCCTCCCCTATGATCGCAACATATCTTACTTTTTTCCATATCTGAGTTCTGGAAAAAATAATCTGACCCTGAATAGCTTGTTATTCGTCACCACGAAGGAAAAAGTCACACCTATCCTCATGTGCATTTTATCTCAATTATATGCATGATCCGTGTCATGAGGGTTTGAAGGGTTTCCTGTTGATAATATTTTTTGGATCATCTCTACTGATTTTGGTATAGCTGCTGCTACCGTTGGGGTGAGCTCTTCCGAAAAATCATACACCTTTTCAGCCTCGATTGCCACTACCATAATCTCTTCAGGCAATTGCGCGCCTAGCTCTCGCCCGATTTTTAGTGCATTTTGAAGTGAGGTGTCATGTGCCGAACTCATGTGCCCATATGCGGGATTCTCGAATTCAGCGAGTTTATGGAGGGTTACTGTTCCATTCGGTGCTCGGTGGGTGGTGATCGAATCGACCAGTATCACCCTTTCGTATCCAACCAGCGCCTCCATCAAGCTGATACCGCCCAGCGCCAGGCAAATCACCTCAACATCAGGTGGAAGAGCGACATTTTCTTGAAGTGATTGAGCTATTCGCCAGCCAACCCCATCATCTCCAAGAATTGGATTGCCTAAACCAACAATTAAAGTTCTCAAGACCTATACTATATCCTATTAATGTGGAAGGCTCCAAGGAACTCCCTGGAGCCTTCGGGTTTCGTATAGCCTAACAATTTTGTTTCAATACGTTTATGATCTTGCCATTCACATCGTGGATGGAGACTTCAAGCGGCATCTGCCCAGGTAAGGAGTGTGTCGCGCAACCGAAACAGGGATCATACGCCCGGAAGGCCATTTCCACCATATTCAACATGCCTTCTGTTACTGGTGTGCCTTTCTTGATCAAATTTTGGGCGGCTTTCTTTGTCGACATTTGCAGCGCTGCGTAGTTGTTCGTGGTGCCCACGATCAGGTTAACCTTCGTGGTGACACCGCGTTCATCGGTCGTGTAATGATGGGTAAGTGTGCCGCGTGGCGCTTCGACAATTCCCACGCCTTCGGTGGGTTTTTCGGTTGGAAGGGTGCGGAAATTGTCGCTGGTGATTTCAGGGTCTGTTGCCAGCTCTACCCAGCGCTCCGCCGCGTAGAGCAGTTCAATCAGGCGAGCCCAATGAATTGCTAATCTCTGATGGACCGGCTTACCTCCCAGGGTGCTATAGAATTTCTCATACTCAGCCTGTGCCAGGGGAGTCGCCATGCCATCTGCCGCATTGAGGCGCGAAAGGGGTGTAGCCATATACACCCCAGACTCTTTCCCATCTATAAAGCCCTTCCAGCCTACTTTCTTCAGGTAGGGGAATTTCAGGTAGGTCCAGGGTTCAACATGCTCTGCGATCCATTCTGTATATTCATTCGGAGCATATTTTCCCAGGCGCTTCCCCTCCGGGTCGACCACGCTGACCTTACCATCATAGAAGTTGACCTTGTTGTTATCATCCACCAGGCCGATATAGTGGGTATGGTGGGTATAGATATCACCCAGGATCAGGTCGACGTACCCTTTGTTTCCCAAGACAATATCATTGAAAACCTGCAGGCTAAACTGGGCAAATTCGATTGCCCAGCGCCCCATTTTCTCAATCTCCTCGCGTTGTTCTTTCGTGATGCCCTTGGTCAGGCCACCAGGGATCGAAGTGCACGGGTGAACTTTCCGCCCACCGATCATTTCGATTACAGTGTGTCCATACTTGCGCATCTGGATGACTTTTCCGCCAATCTCCAGGCCAACTTTATGGATCACACCCAGGATATTTCGCTCCGCCACGGGTGCGTCTGGGCCAATGATGAAATCCGGGCCTGCTAACGCATAAAAGTGGGTGGTATGGTCGGTGCAGTAGAAAGCCATATAAAGCAGCTCGCGCAACATCTTAGCTGTGCGGGGTGGATCGACGTGATACACGGCATCCACTGCCTTGGCGCCTGCCATGTGGTGAGCTTCAGGGCATACCCCGCAGATGCGGTTCGTCAGGATCGGTACTTCTTCAACCTGTCTTCCAACACAAAAACGCTCAAAACCGCGCAGTTCAGGGATTTGGAAGTACGAATTGGCAAAGTTTCCTTCATCATCCAGGAATATATCGATCTTGCCATGACCTTCCAAACGGGTGATCGGGTCTATTGATATTCTTTGCATCAGTTTATCCTCCTTCTAACCGTTCCAGCCATACTTGCTGGCGCGTAATAATGATCCTGCCAGGTTGAAGCGGTAGAATTGACCCGCGGGATCAGGGATGCCTTCATAGATTTTTTCAATCTCAGCCGGGTCATTGCTATCAATAACTGAAGCGATTGCGCTCATCAGGCGGGCACCGTAGTCCAATGCGCCTTCTGCTGGGCCATAACAACCAATGCAGGGCGATCCAGCGGAAGGGCATAATGCAGTGCAACCGCTGCGGGTTGCTGGTCCACTGCACAACACGCCTTGCTCGAGGATGCAAATTTCAGGATCCAGCATAACTTCCTGAATACGCTTGAACTCCTTGATCTTCTTCACGTTTCTTGTGCGCTTGCATTCGTCACAGACTGTCGAGCCACCCGCTCCGATCACCGTGCCTGCCGGTGGCAGCTCGGCTTTTCCCTGCAGCACCTGGATAACCAGGTCTATTACCGCCGCGATCTGGTGGGATTCGGGCGGACAACCCGGCATATAGTAGTCAACCGGAACCACCTGATCCAAGGTCCGGACGACCGGGAAGAGGGTGGGGATATGAAGCTCGCCTTCAGCGACAGGGTAGGATGGCTGCGGGCGGACGTTGGATGGATTATCGGTCGAAACCGTGCTGAAGACAGTGTCAACCACATCCTTGATGTTATATAAATTAGCTAATGCAGGCATGCAGCCTTCATTGGCGCAAGAGCCAAATGCAACCAGGATTTTTGACTTGCGACGTAGGAGCTTGGCGATATGTTCATTCTCATCGTTGCGGATGGCACCATTGAATAACGTCAGCAGGATTGAACCGTCTTCCATAGCCTCAACGTCTTTATACTTGGCATCCATCGCCACCGGCCAGAAGACCACCTCAAAATTGGCATCGACATCCAATATTTTCTCGTGGATGTTGAGGACAGCAATTTCACACCCACCACATGAAGCTGCCCAGTACATGGCAAATTTGGGTTTTCCATTGGTGCTCATGATGTTGCCTCCTGTATCATCATCTGTTCCGGAATGGCGAACATTTCCTCGACATTGCCGCTGGTGGGCCAATTTAATGGGCCCAAGGCGCGCACTTGCTCGATAAATTTATTGACTTCCTCAACAAATATCGCACCTTCAGCCGCGCTGGCCCATAAAAGTTTTATGCGTCCCGGCTCAAAACCCATCTGGACCAGGGTTTTGCGTAGCAAAATGTAACGCCGCAGGGCTTTGTAGTTTTGTTCAACATAGTGACAGTCACCCGGATGGCAGCCCGTGATCATCACGCCATCTGCGCCTCCTGCGAATGCTTTCAGCACGAAAGTGGGATCCAGGCGACCCGAACACATCAGGCGAATCAGGCGGATATTAGGCCCATACTTCATCCGGGCGGTACCCGCCATATCTGCTGCACGGTAACTGCACCAGTTACAGGTGAAGCCAATGATAACCGGTTCAAAGGGTCGGTTCGTATCAGTTTGCTCACTCATATTTAATCTCCTTCAGCCGGAACAGTGTCCAGCTTTTTTACATTCAAAAACAACAGCCCATCGATTTGCGCCAGGATTTGCTCGTTGCTAAAGCCTGTGCCACTGATGGCTCCTGCCGGGCAGGCCGCTACACAGGTGCCACAACCCTGGCATAAGGCCGGATTGATTTCGGATACCATCTTGTCTTCATGGAATAGAATGGCATTGAACGGGCACAAGTCATTACAAATCCGGCATCCAGAGCATTGATCAGGGTTAATCGAGGCCCGGATGGGCTCTATCGCCACTTCTTTTTGCTGGATTTTCCCCTCCACCCGGGCAGCTGCAGCGGCACCCTGAGCCACACTGGTGGGAATATCCTTCGGCCCCTGCACCGCACCCGCGATATAGACCCCGTCGGTCATGGTGGCGATGGGATCCAATTTGGGGTGGCGCTCGATATACCAGCCATCTGCACTGCACGAGATGCCGAACAGGCGGGCCACCTCTTTTGCATCCTGGCGTGGCTCCAGGGCAGCCGACAGAATCACCGTATCGACCGGGATACGCTGCTGCTTGCCGATCAATGTATCCTCAACCTGAACGATCAGCTTGCCTTCCTCTTCGGGCGTCCTGGGGGCATTGGTGACTTCGGCAACCTTGCCACGGATAAAGTGCGTGCCCTCTTCCAGGAGACGTTGGTAAAATTCATCATAGCCCTTGGCAGGGGTTCGAATGTCGATATAGCACTCATAGACTTCCGCCCCGGTCTTTTCGTGCACCAGGTGAGCGAATTTCAGGCTTTGCATGCAGCAGATGGAAGAGCAGTAGGCGTTATAGTTTTTATCCCGGCTTCCCACGCAGTGTACGATCGCAACCGACCTTGGCTCGGTGACCCCGTCGCGTAAAACAATCTTCCCGCCGGTCGGGCCGGCTGCATTCGATAAACGCTCGAATTCCAGGCTGGTAAATACATTCGGCAGGCGGCCATACCCGTATTGCGGCATACGATGAGGATCGAATAGCTGGTAGCCGGTGGCCAGGATGATCTGCCCCACATCCACCTTGATGAATTCCTCTTGCTGGGTATAGTCTATCGCACCGGTAGGGCAGAACTTCTCGCAAGCTTTACAGGTGCCCTTGATGAAATAGGTGCAATTTTCCTTATCGAGCACAGGGAACTTGGGCACCGCTTGCGGGAAGGGGATATACATGGCCTTGCGTTTTCCCAACCCGGCTTCAAAGACATCATCGATGACTTTCTTGGGGCATTTTTCCTGGCAGATGCCACATCCCGTGCATAATTCCGTATTCACATAGCGGGGTTTCTGCTTGATCGTGACCTGGAAATTGCCCACATATCCATCGACGCCAGTCACTTCGGCCCAGGTCATCAGGGTGATGTTGGGGTGGTTCCCTACATCCACCATTTTGGGGGTCAAGATACACGCCGAGCAATCCAGGGTCGGGAAGGTCTTGTCGAACTGGGCCATGTGCCCGCCGATGGATGGCTGCCGTTCAACCATGTACACATGGCTGCCTGCATCGGCAATCTCCAGTGCTGCCTGGAGGCCTGCAATCCCACCTCCCACCACCAGGGTGGCGGGATTAATCGGGACGCGTAATGGTTCCAGGGGCTCATGCCAGATAATGCGTTCAACCCCGCCTGAAATGATGGCTTTTGCTTTTTCAGTGGCGGCGGTTTTATCGGTGTGAACCCAGGATACTTGTTCGCGTATGGAGACTAATTCACACAAATATGGGTTCAAGCCGGCGTTTTTGCATGCATTACGGAATGTTTTTTCATGCAGGTGAGGGGAGCATGCCGCAACAACTACGCGCGTCAAGCCAAGTTCTTTAATATCCTTCTCAATTAACTCCTGCCCGAGGCTGGAGCACATGAACTTGTAGTCGCGGGCGACTACCACCCCACGGGGTTTGAGCTTTTCAGCAGCCCACCTGGCAACCCCCTCAACATCCACAATGCCAGCAATATTCGTACCGCAGTGGCAGACATATACTCCAATCTTTTCTACCATTTTTTTTCAACCTCCAATCGCATCTTGTGAATTTCAAACAATAATCATAACCATTTAGCTTATTATGAATCAATGAGTTTTAATAATCCTTCATTAATGATAGCGGTTTGGATTGATCACTTTATTACCCCTCAGCAATGATTTTATGCTCTATCATAAGCCTGCGCTTCTCGAGCCGTTGTGTTTGTGAATTATGGTTTTAATCTTTCCTCCGGCATTAACCGGCCGGCATATATTCTCGGTTAGGCTCGTGTGTATTCAATAATGATGGTCCGTAATCCTCTGATAAAATATTTCCTCCTCGGTTAACTCGGTATGGGTCTGAGCATCCATCCTCGTAAATAAATAATCATTGTTCTTCATAGTACGATCGATAAATCCGAAAAATATCACCGGCATTCAACCATGTCTGCCAGGTATGCGAGCACCTGGCAGACATGACGGATTGAGTTCCTTATTTCGCCACCGCAGGCTTTACCTCGGCAGCCGCGGCAGCTCTAGCTTTGCGAGAGTATACAAACCAATAGACCAACCCGACCATGATCCCGCCACCGATGATGTTGCCGATCGTCACCGGGATCAGGTTTGCCACGAAGAAATTTCCCCAGGTCAGGTTGGGGAAATCGGCGGCCGTTTTTTGGATTGCCGTAAAGAAAGACGCGTCTCCCATGTACTTGATGAACAATGACGAAGGGATGAAGTACATATTGGCGATGCTGTGCTCGAACCCCGCAGCCACGAAGGTTGCGATGGGGGGAATGATCGCCAGGATCTTATCTGTCACGCTGCGCCCACTATAGCACATCCACACCGCCATGCATACCAGGGCATTGCACATGATGCCAAGTGCCACGGCTTGAATAAAGGTAAAGCCGACTTTTCCATTGCCGATATTCAAGGCAGCCAAACCTATTGAACCCCCACCAAATGCGTACTGCTTCCCCAAGAATACGATATAAGCAGTTAGTATCCCGCCGACCAGGTTACCCAGATAAACGACTACCCAATTGCGCAATAGTTGCAAGAGGGTTACCTTGCCACTAGCAAAAGCCATGGTGATCAGGGTATTCCCGGTGAACAGTTCTGCCCCACCCACCACCACCAGGATCAGGCCGACAGTAAAGGCGAGTCCCACCAGAAGCCGTGCAACACCATAGGGCAATGTGCTGCTGGCTGCTGCAACTGTCGTGGCGAATATCGCCCCGATCCCAATGAACGCGCCTGCCAGGATCCCCAACACAAACATGTTTAGGAATGGTAGTTTTGCCTTTTTAACCCCCAGGTCCTCAGCTTTTGCTGCCATGCCAGGTGGTAAAAGTGCATCAAATGAAATTTGGTCAGTCATTGATAATCTCCTTAGTTGGATAGTTTGGGTATATGATGTTGTGGGTAATCATTTTCATAACATTTCTCCGAGTCTCTTCTCCTTATTTCAGTTTGTCATGCATAAATTGCCTTTGCATTATCACCCGTTCTGGGTGTGCGTAGATAATAAATTGGTCACTGCGGGCATATCCGATCAGGGTGATGCCCCATTGTTCTGCCAGCTTGACTGAAAGGGAGCTGGCCGATGTGCGAGAAATTACCACGCTCGCCCCGATGCGGGCTGATTTCTGGATCATATCCGAGCTGATCCGACCCGTGGTGATGAGGATTTTTCGCTGGAGTTGGCGGTGATCCAGCAAACACCGGCCGGCGATCTTATCCAGCGAATTATGCCGCCCGATGTCCTCGGCGGAGGTAACGATCTTGTTGCCATCACTTAAAACCGAGGTGTGCACTCCGCCGACCTCCCGGTATAAGACCTGTGCATCCAGCAAATATTCGACCAATTTGTTGATGTCAGATGGATTGAGCAAGAACCCGTCTTTCAGCTCAGGATGAAGCTGCTCCGGGGTCACCGCGGTCTTTCCACCCGTACAACCGGTGGTCCGCCGCCAGTGTTCTGGCTGGTCCACGCTTTTTGTGAGCCAGATATCTACATTTTCACCTGTTGGGCATACTTTAATGACTTCGATATCACCGGCAGCCGCGATCACGCCCTCATTATATAGGAATCCAACCGCCAGGGCTTCGATGTCAGTCGGTGTGCACATGAAGGTCAACCACACCTTGCCATTGACGGTCAAGGTCACCGGTGTTTCAACGATGACCCCACTACCCAACGCTTCCCACGTGCCAGCGTGGTAGCGGATTGAGTCAGGTAATGGTAGACGCGGCTTCATTATCGATCCTCAGCCTCCCCAGGGCATGGCGTTATAGGCCTCATAGGCTTTATCATGCAGGCTCTTGAACAGGGCCTCGTGTTTGCGCTCCCAGGCGGATAATTTCTCCAGCAAGATCTTTGCTTCTCCATCCGTTTTCATGGCAGAGCTCTCGTAGAATTCAGCAAAATCCCGCTCGATCAGGTATGCTGTGCGCAACACGGGCAGGTCGGGCACCATGGCTTCCAACACGGTCTGGTCGAGCAACTCGCTGTGGGCGCGTGCGGTGAAGAAACCGGCCCGGTTTAGCTCATCCGCGATTCCCTGGCTGGAAAGTTGATTTTTCTCCAGAGCGGCAATTTGCCCCTGGATAAACCCAATGTGTTTTTCCTCTTCAGCAGCCAATTCGCGGAAGGCGCTGGCTGCCGCGGGATGGGCCATGCGGGTCGCATTGTCCTCAAAAAATTTCTTGCCTTCATATTCGCGCTGCAAAGCATATTCCAAGATTTTCCGAACTTCCATTCGCTTTCTCCTTTTTTTCATCAGGCCAGGCTGGCATCGTCACTCGATAATGGATCACTCAATAGCTTCGACCTTTACCGCGCAAACCTTGTATTCCGGTATCTTTGCCACCGGATCGATGGCTGCATTGGTAAGCTTGTTGGCCGCGGCTTCAGCGAAGTGGAATGGGATAAATATGACTCCTCGCTTGATATCATCGGTGACACGCACACCCAGTTCAATCTCTCCACGCCTGCTGGAAACTTTGACAGCTTTGTGCCCGTTCAAACCGATCTTGCGGGCATCATCTGCGTTGATCTCCACGTAGGCTTCTGGTACTTCGGAATGCAATTTAGACGAGCGCCGGCTCATTGTCCCGGTATGAAAATGGAACATGATTCTCCCGGTAGTCAGCACAAAGGGATATTCCTCACTCGGCATTTCGGCCGGTTCCTTGAAGGGCAGGGCAAAGAATTTGCCCTGGCCGCGCGAAAATTTGCCTTGGTGCAAAAACGACGTTCCGGCGTGGTCAACTGTTGGGCAGGGCCATTGTAATGACCCCAGTTCTTCCAGGCGTTCGTAAGTGATACCGCCATAAGAGGGTGTAAGCTTATTGATCTCGCGCATGATTTCAGCAGGATTATTAAACTCGAATCCAGGCGCACCCATCTTCTTTGCCAGCTCGCAAATGATGACCCAGTCTGGCTTCGTCCCGCTCAGAGGTTCGATTGCCTTCCGCACTCTTTGAACTCGGCGCTCGGTGTTGGTGAAAGTGCCATCTTTTTCTGCAAACGTGGTCCCGGGTAATACCACGTGGGCCAGCTCAGCCGTTTCGGTCATGAAGATATCTTGCACCACCAGGAATTCCGTTTCCTCCAGGCAGTGACGTACGTGATTAAGGTCGGGGTCCGACATCATCGGGTTTTCAGCCATCACGAACAGGGCGCGGATTTTGCCGCTGGAGGCTTCATGTACCATCTCGGTCACAGTAAGGCCCACAGTAAGTGGACCAGCTGCACCCCAGGCTTCCTGGAATTTCTTCTGCACATCCGGGATCGTCACGGCCTGGTAGCCGGAATACACATTCGGCAGGGCACCCAAATCGCAAGCGCCTTGCACGTTGTTCTGCCCGCGCAGGGGGTTGACCCCACCGCCTGGGACGCCCATATTGCCACACAGCATGGCCAGGTTAGCCGTCGACTTGACATTGTCCACCCCGGTGGTGTGCTGGGTGATTCCCATCGCATAAATGATGGCGGCAGGTTTCCCCCGGGCATAGGTCCGGGCTATTTCACGGATCCCCTCCGCCGGAATATTCGTAATTTCGGCAACCTTCTCCGGGTTATACTCCGCTACCAGCGTTTTAAGTGCTTCGTAATCTTCGGTTCGCTCAGCAATGAAGGCCTCATCTGCCAGGCCCTCACTGATAATCACGTTCATCAAGCCGTTGAACAGGGCCACATCGCTTCCCGGGCGGAAGGTGTAATAGATATCCGCCCATTTCCCGATCTGGTTCTTGCGCGGGTCCAGCACGATGATCTTGGCGCCTCGCTTTTGTCCTTTGAGGATTCGTGTCGCAATAAGCGGGTGGCCTTCTGATGTGTTCGAACCGATGATCAGGAAACAATTGGTGAACTCTTCAAACTCAGGGATCGAGTTCGTCATGGCTCCACTCCCAAATGATGCGGCCAGACCGGCCACAGTGGGAGCGTGTCAGAGTCGGGCGCAGTGGTCGATGTTATTCGTGCCGATCACCGCGCGAGCGAACTTTTGGAGCAGGTAATTTTCTTCGTTGGTGCACTTGGCCGATGACAAGAAGCCAACGCTGTCCGCACCGCTTTCGGCTTTGATTGCACCCAGCTTTTCTGCCACCAGGCCGAGGGCTTCTTCCCAGCTGGCTTCAACCAGCTTTCCATTCTTTCGGATGTATGGTGTGCGCAAGCGGTCTTTATGGTTTACGAAGGCATGGGCGTTCCAGCCCTTGATGCACAGGCTACCCTGGCTGATAGGATGCCCCTTGGCAGGCAAGGTTCCCACCAGCGCGCCGTCTAACACTTGAAGGTGCAGGGCACAGCCAGTTCCACAGTATGGACAGGTGGTTAGGACGTTTTTATATTCAATCATCTTTGCGCTCCTTAATGTGGCAGCCCAGTCCGTTCGTATTCGCCTTCTTCCAATACCAAAAGTTGAGGCGGTTTCTGATCCAGCCTGGCTCCGGTTTCATATGCGAACATTTGAATGACATCACGGGCGATCAACCGGAATTCCACACCCATGGGGATATCTGCCGGGCAGGTCTCTTCGCACTCCCGGCATCCAACACACTTAGCAGTCATGTGCATAGCCCGGATCATGTGATACATGGACGGGTTTGTCATCGGCAGGTGCCCAGTTTCTACCCATTTCTTATCTTCCAGGGTGCAGATGTTGCAGAAGCACTGCGGGCAGATGTTACGGCAGCCGTAGCATTTGATGCAGTGTTCGAATTCTTTCTTCCAAAATTCCCTTCTTTCTTCTATGGACATGGCAGCAATTTTGTCCGTCAATGGGTCCGGCACTCCCTCGATCTTGTCCCCCACAGTGGTGGTGGCATGGGACGTATAGGGCTTCCAACAACGGCAGAATTCGGCCTCTTCTTGTGTGCACTCCAGGCCAATCAGCATGATATTGTCCCATTGGACTTGGTTGTGCTTGAACATCTCCACAAGTCCTCGTTCCTCGCACCCTCTGCATACCACCGCTAGCTTGGCTTCTGCATGTGCCCTTTGAATAATCTTTAAGGTGTCCGGCACCGGTTCTTTTGGCCAGAGGGCTAAACGGTCAAGCTCTTCCGGGCGCTGCGGTGAGAATAAATACGGTGCTGCAATTCCTGCTGGACCACTTTTGAGAGCTAACACACCCTCAACCTGTGGAAAAACTTGTAGTATCGTCTCATGAAGGGTTGACAGTCGGTCGTTCATTTCATCGTCTCCACAAAGGGTGGCATGGCACGGATTTTTTCGGTGAAATTTTTGATCACATTGGTGAATTTTTCACCTTCTGCCGCAGACACCCAATTAACCATTAACCGGTCCGGATCTATGCCGGTGTACTCGAGCAGCTTCTTCACGATCGGCATGCGTTTAGCTGTCCTGTGATTGCCTGTGCTGTAATGGCAATCACCGATATGGCAACCCAACACCATCACGCCATCTGCACCCTCACGAAATGTGCGCAGCACCAGTTCTGGTGAGATGCGCCCACTGCATGGTACGCGGATAATTTTTACATTCGGCGGATACTTCATACGCGCCATACCGGCAGAATCAGCCCCACGATAGGAACACCAGTTGCATAGAAATCCAATAATGCTTGGTTCGAACATTAGGCCACCTCCATGGTTTGGAAGGATTTCATCACTTGCATGGCACCAACCATCTCAGCCACAAGCTGCTCGTCGGTAAAGTGTTTTAGCGAAATGGATTTCGATAAGCAGCTTCCCACACACGTTCCACAGCCTTTACACAACGCTTCATTCACATGCGCCTTGCCCTTATCGCTGAGGAACTCGATCGCTTGATACGGGCATGAAGAGATGCACTGTGTGCACCCCACACAAGAGGTTTCATCCACGATCGCCGTAGCTGCTTCGATCTGGATTTCACCCTGCCCGATGATGGATAAGACCCTGGCTGCTGCAGCAGCACCTTGAGCTACGCTTGCAGGGATGTCTTTGGGACCCTGGCAAACCCCCGCAATGAAAACGCCATCCGTCATGGTGGCAACCGGGTCCAGCTTTGGATGGCGTTCAATGAGCCAGCCATCCGCACTGCATGAAAGCCCAAATAAATGAGCAATCTTATGATGGTCTCGGCGAGGTTCCAAGCCACAGGATAAGATGACCATATCCACCGGAAGCCGGCGTTGCTTGCCAATCAGTGTATCTTCCACCTGAACAACGAGTTTTCCCTCTTCTTCAGGCGTTCTCGGGGTTGAGGTGACCTCAGCAACCTTCCCGCGGATGAAGTGTGTACCTTCGTCCAACAATCGTTGGTAAAACTCATCGTAACCTTTGGCCGGGGTTCGAATATCAATATAGCAGTTATAAACCTCGGCGCCGGTCTTCTCATGCACGAGATGGGCGAATTTCAGGCTTTGCATACAGCAAATCGCCGAACAATAGCTGTTGTAGTTTTTATCACGGCTGCCCACGCAATGCGCAATAGCGACACTCTTTGGCACCGTGACGCCATCCCGCAGGACGATTTTTCCACCCGTTGGTCCAGCTGCGTTGCTGAGCCGCTCGAATTCTAGGCTGGTGAATACGTTCGGCAGACGCCCATAGCCATATTGCGGGATGCGGCGCGGGTCAAATAAATCGAAACCGGTGGCAAGGATGATGTTGCCTACCTTGATCGTGATGATTTCATCCTGGTCATCGAAATTGATTGCACCCGTGGGGCAGAATTTCTGGCAGGCTTTACAGGTACCTTTCAAGAAAAAGGTGCAGTTTTCTCGATCGATCACCGGAAACTTCGGTACTGCTTGCGGGAATGGGGTATATACCGCTTTTCGTTTTCCGAGCCCTGCTTCGAAGACGTCATCAACGACTTTCTTGGGGCACTTCTCCCAACACACTCCACAGCCTGTGCAGACGCTCGTATCGATGTAGCGGGCTTTTTTGCGGATGGTTACCGTAAAATTCCCAATATACCCCTCGACCTTTTCGACTTCACTCCAGGTTAAGAGCGTGATGTTCTTATGATTGCCAACATCGAACATTTTGGGTGTCAGGATACAGGCGGAACAATCCAGGGTTGGGAAGGTTTTATCAAATTGCGCCATGTGCCCCCCGATGGACGGCTCGCGTTCCACCAGGTATACTTTTTGCCCGCTATTGGCGATTTCCAGGGCTGCTTGTATCCCGGTGATGCCTCCTCCGACCACCAGCACATTCGGATCAATGGGTACAAATAATGAATTTAGTGGCTGCTGGTAAGCGACGCGGTTGACAGCTGCAGCGATAAGAGCTTTCGCTTTTTTCGTAGCTTCTACCTTATCTGTCGTAACCCAGGAATCTTGCTCTCGTATGTTCGCCATCTCGAAAAGATATGGGTTGAGTCCTGCCCGGGCACAGGCATTACGGAAGGTTGGTTCATGCAGGTGCGGAGAGCACGAAGCTACCACCACGCGAGTTAATCCCTGCTCGTGGATATCTTTTTCGATGAGCTCTTGACCAAGGCTGGAGCACATAAACTTGTAATCACGGGCTACAACAACCCCACGCGATTTCAGCTCTTCGGCTGCCCACTTTGATACGTCTTCCACATCCACAGTGCCAGCGATATTCGTACCACAATGACAGACATATACTCCTATTTTTTCAGTCATCTTATTTACTCCTTGGAGCACCGGGCGATCACTACTTCTCGGTTGAGGTTGACAATATTTACAGATAGAATCATTGTGCTATTGCCTCCTGTTGATTATGCATATTTTTGATTTCTTCAATCGCTTTCATCGGGCTTAGAAATTCTTTTCCAAAACCTAGTTTTTTTGCCGGAATCCCCAAAGCCAACCCGATAAGCTGGGTGAAATACACCACGGGGATGGAGAAATGCGTGCCATATTCCTGATTGATCTGCTGCTGATAACATTCGAGGTTTACCTGGCATAACGGGCAGGCCGTGGCGATAACATCTGCTTCCACTCGTTCTGCCTCGTGCAGTAAGTTGTGGATCATCCCATATGCAGCGGGCCTGCTAGATAGCAATAACGATCCGCCACAGCAAGTCATTTTTAACGGGTAATCAACTGGGCTTGCCCCTGTAGCTGCCATCAAGGCTTCAAAGAATTGTGGTTGCTCGACGTCCTCATGGTCTTTTCTTGGCCTTAAGATCTGACAACCATAATAGGCAGCAACCTTTACCCCGCTCAGCGGTGAAACCACCTTGCTTTTAATGGCGTCTGGACCAATGTCATTGGCAAATACTTCCAGGAGATGTTTTACAATCATCTTCCCCGAATAGGATAAATCATCCTCGTGCAGAGCATCGTTGATGTGATCAGCCAGGTCCGGGTCGTCCTGTAGATGCTTATTGGTAAAGTACATGTTTTTATAACATGCGCTGCAAGGAGCCACGACTTCTGGCCCGATCTTTTCTGCCATGGCAAGATTCCTGGCGGAGAGTGTATAAGCTAGCAATTCATCCACGTGAAAGTACGCGGTCGCTCCACAACAGTTCCAATCTTCCAGCTCGGTCAGCTTAACCCCAAGCTGGTTCGTGGTTTCTAGGGCAGAAAGGTGGTAACTAATGGCTATTTTCTCTAGCGAACAGCCGGGGAAATACGCATATTCTTTCATTCTATCCCTCCGAGGGGAATGATGTGTGCAATCATTCTCCTGAAATTCGCTAACCGCTTAATCCTTGGAGGTAGAATCGGTATTCTTCCTTTTAGCATCAGGTTGGTGGCATTCAAAGCCTCATTAAAAAATTCACGAACGCCATAGCTAAAAATATATGTAGGTGCCAGAAGGGGCTCATAAGAACGCCCGCTTCTAATGATTGTCTTCACAAAAGTCTCCGAGAATGTAGGCCCTATCAATCCCTCTTTATATTGATTTTTCCACATGGTATAACGCTTTAGTGCGTACATGGCTTCTGCGATATCGATTCCACTCGGGCATCTCACGGTGCATTGATAGCAGGATGCACAATACCAGAATGTATTGGTCTTGAGAACGTCATCCTTAAATCCTGCATTGATCATCGCGATGATTCGCCGAGGTGTCTGCTCCATGTACGGCGCTGCCGGGCATGAACCAGAACAGGTGCCGCATTGAATGCATGTAGAAAGTGGATTTCCTTCTGCTGCCAGCAAGAGGTTGGCAACTTCACTAGTAAAGGTGGGTTTGTCTGCCATAGATCTCCTTTCTAGGTCAGCTTGGCTTTCCTGGCTTCTGCCATATCAATGAGCGTGCTTACTTTTTCGAGGAGCAGTTTTGGTTCAACTGGCTTTTCCACCACCTCATCGACCGCCACGAAGCGGGGATGGACAGGTTCACCAGGGAACAGGAACGCCATTTGCTCTCGGATGCCCGTGATAATTAAGACAGGCATCTCTCTCAGCTTGGTGTCCTTTCTTAGCTTGCGAGCAATCATGATTCCTTCAGCACCGCGCCCCATCATAATATCGAGGAGCAACAGGTCATACACATGATTTTGCAATGCCTGAAGACCAGTCTTTGGGTTATATGCGACGTCCACGCTGTAACCCGCACCATCAAGTATTGATTTAATCGCATCTACAAAATCAGGATCGTCATCAATAATCAAAAGTTTCTTTGGTTCAGCCATCGTAATTCTCCTTTACTTCCGTATAATTATTCCGAATAGTTATGATCTTTGTATGCTATGAATTACACTTTCTTTTTCATGCTAGGCAGTCGTATTGTAAATGTCGTGCCATGTGACAGTTGGCTCTTCACGCATATAGTTCCATTGTGCGCTTCGATGATTTTTCGGCTAACGGTCAATCCAATACCATGGCTGCCCTCAACGCTCTGGGCACTACCCCCACGGTAAAAATCTGATAGAACATTTGGAAGCTCTTCTTCCGCAATTCCAACTCCGGTGTCTATGACATCTATTTCAATATTTCCATTATTCTCGACTGCATTAACAAATACTTTGCTGCTAGGGTATGAGTATTTTATTGCATTCCCGATGATATTTACCAATGCCTCTTCGAGGCTTGTTTTGTCTCCTTCAATCGGGTTCAACTTCTCACTCACATTGGTAACCAATTGGATATCTTTCCGCACCGCTTGAGGCTGAATGTCTTCTATTGCATTTGAGATCACATCATGGACTGGTATCGCGGTAAAGCTGTCCTTTATTTTCGACATATCAACAGAATACACCCTGAGCCACGAATTGATCAGTTTAATCAAGTCATCAATACGACTTTTCATGTGCTCGAACTTGACTTTTTCGCTCTCTGTTAAGCGATTCGAGAGTTCGTCAGATAAAATGAAGAGATTTTGTTGAATTGCACCGAGCGGCGACTTTAGCTCATGCGATACGATTGCGGCAAAATTCTCTCTCAGCATTTCTTTGTCTTTGCGGAGCGAGATGGTTTCGAGTATCAGCCTTCTTCTCTCAAGCCCGCGTTTAGTAATCAGGCGGAATTCATCCGGTGTAAACGGCTTGGGCAAGAAATCATACGCACCTTTTTTCATTGCCTCCACGGCTGATGTAACCGTTGCATATCCGGTAATTACTATGGCGACAATGGTTGGGTTTTTTTCGGTGATTTTTTCTAACACTTCGGTGCCAGGAATACCAGGCATCTTTAAATCGATATAAACCAGGTCTGGTTGCAATTCATCAACCAGCTTCAATCCAGTCATCCCATCCTGGGCTGTCATGACATTGTAGTTGCCCCCTACCAATATCATTGTGCAAGAATCCAAGACGACCTCCTCATCGTCGATGATCAGAATGGTCGGTTTATTATCCATTATTCACCCCTTCCACTTTGCTAATAACCGGCAGTCGAATGGTGAAAGTGGTTCCTTTGCCCACTTCACTTTCGACTGAGATTGATCCTCCATGCTCTTTGATGATTCCATAACTGATTGCTAACCCTAATCCCACACCATGCCCTGTTTCTTTCGTGGTAAAGAAAGGATCAAATATCTTTTCCAGGTTTTCCTCAGAGATACCCATCCCCGTATCAGTAAAGGTAACTTCAATGCACCCCCGGTTTGTATCCCGTCTGGTGGTCATGATTAATCGGCCATTGCCGTTCATTGCCTCCGCAGCATTGACGATCATGTTGATAAACACCCTCTGAACCTGAGAAGGGTCGATCACGATGGATGGCAGATCACTATCGAGATCCATAATGACTTCAATATTGTGCATGAGAGCCTGGTTTTCCAGGAAGGAATGAGATTCCTCCAACAGGATGTTGATGTCGCACAGTGTCTTGTCAGGTTTCCGCTGCCTGGAGAAATCCAACAGCCCCCGGATAATATCTCGGCTTCGGTTAGCCTGGACCACGATTTTATTAAGGGTTTGCTTTGTTGAATCCTCAATTGAATTTCTCTCTAAGAGTAAGTGAGAGTAGGTCACGATTCCCTGGAGCGGGTTGTTTAACTCATGGGCTACATTTGCGGCTAGCTGCCCGATGAGTGCCAGCCTTTCAGATTCCATGAATTTCTTGCGGGTAAACTCTTTGAGCCGTTCATCTCTTTCTCGGAGGGCATGTGCCATCGAGTTAAACCTGGATTCCACGTCTGATATATTTTGCCAACAAATTCACCCCAGAAGGGTGATGGTTGTGGCTGAACACACTTAAGTTTAGCATAATTGCCTCCATTGTCCAATGGTTTTAGCGATACAT